>Ga0116229_10003220_pt1 | contig 26783 bp, 25 predicted proteins | sample S1TSphgellanicum_3_FD_87313 | JGI IMG/M metagenome (GOLD analysis project Ga0116229, IMG submission 87313) | Host-associated microbial communities from peat moss isolated from Minnesota, USA - S1T2_Fc - Sphagnum magellanicum MG | ecosystem: Host-associated > Plants > Peat moss > Unclassified... | reverse complement strand
TTTTGCTCCTGCAGGCGCTTGGTCACGGCGTCGACCTGTTCGTCGAGTTCGCTCTTCAAGACCAGGCCGTCGTTGACGACGGCGGCGATGCGGTCGAGCATCTCGCCGTGCACGCCCAAGTCACGGGTCTGTGCCGACAGGGGGCTCACGAAAGCCCCTTGAGCCGTCAACAGAATCGTCAAACATCCGCTATATATCAGAAACTTACGCATACTCGGAATCACTCGCGGTGAGGGGCCTCAAGGCGCCTGGTCGTAGGCGGAGTAGCCGCTGATCGACCTTTGCAGGATAGGCATGCCGGGCTTTTGGACCGAGCTTAATCCCGTCAGTTCGAATTGTAATGCAATCGTGCTGTCCAGGCTCGACGGCGTGGTGCTGGTGCCGCGGTTGGTCAAATAGCGCCGCTGGACGAGCTGGATCGACCAGCAGCAACTCTTGTATTCCACGCCCGCCACCTGTTCGATCGTTTGTCGGTCCACGATCGAATACACGAGCCGCCCGACCGCGTCCCAATGCGCGGTGATCGGCCAGGCAAAGGAGCCGTCCCACTGTTCCTGAACGCCGCGCTGATAGCGATAGGCCAGGTTCACGAGGTGATTGAGGTCGGGCCGGTACTGGATCGACAGTTCCTCCTTCTCGGTATCGTTCACGTACGGGTTCCATTCATAGTCGAAGTTGAAGCTCCAGTTCTTGTAGGCGGTGACGGAGACGTCGCCGACGAAATCCGAGGCGTCATAGACCTGGGGGCCGGATCCCGGCAGCGGTGTCGGGACGTAGCCCTGCACGGGCACGTTCGCGCCCGGTTCCGTCAGCGTCACGCGCGGCACGCTGAAGTAGCGGATCTGGCCGATGGTGGCGGCGATCCACTGTTGACCCGAGGCGGTGTCGAACAAGCGGGTCGTGAGCCCGAGACTCAGCTGATCGGCATCACCGATGCGATCGTTGCCGACGTAGCGGTTGGTGCGGAACAGTTCCGTCAGGTTCAAGTCCGGCAGCGCCGTGTCGAAGATCGGCAGGTCGTTCTGATTCCGGTAAGGCACGTAGTTGTAGACCATGCGCGGCTCGAGCGTCTCGCTGCGCTGGCCTTCCGCGCCGTCGCTGCGCTCGAACACGAGTCCCATGTCGAGGCGCCCGTAAGGCACGTCCCGCGTGGGCGTCGTCGGCTCGCCCGCGTACACGTTTTGCAGGTCGTACTGAGTGAAGTGCAGGCCGATCGCGGGCTCGAAGAAGTACCCCGGCGTGCGCAGGCTCCAGCGCAGTTCCGGCGAGACGTCGAAGCGCAGCCCGGTCGGGCCGACGTCACGCTGGAAATCCACGGCTTCGCTGCCGAAGGCGAGTTCGAACCCGGCGCCCAAGGGCCACGCCGCCTGGGCGTCGATGCGCGGCACGCTCGAATAGGGCCGATCGATGGCATGTACCGAGCTGTCGATGGTTTGGAAGTTCTGCAGCTGGGCGCGGATCTGCCAGACGTCCTCGTGGTACAGCAGGTCGACATGGCGGTCGAGATAGGTCAGGCTCGTCTCGGCCGAACCGACCGCGAAGGCCTGGAAATAATCCACGTCGCTGACCGCCGACAGGTTCGCATCGACGCGCAGCGCCGGCAGGATGTCGGTGACGTCCGTGAGGTGAAAGAAGCTTCGCTCGGAGTGGGTCTGCAGGTCATCGGGCAGATACGTACCCTGGATTTCTCCGCGCGAGGAGCCGGTCAGAAATCTGAAATCCTCAGACAGATCGGTGCCGCGCTTCGACATCCATTCGGGCGTCACGGTCAGATCGTAGTTCGGCGCCAGATTGAAATAATACGGCACGCCGAGTTCGATGCCGCGGCTGCCGGAATGCCCGATCAACGGAACCAGGAATCCGCTCCTGCGTTCGTCGCCGATCGGGAAGGAGATGTAGGGCGTATAGAAGATCGGCACGCCCTCGAATTCGAACCAGGCGTGACGCGCGACCCCCTCGCGTTTGACCGTGTCGAGGTTGATCGAGGACGCCTGCAGCATCCAATCCTGATCGCCGACCGGACAGCTGGTATAGCGCACCTGTTCGAGCGCCACCTGGCCGTTCGGCTGCGCGGACAGTTCGCGCGCGGTGCCGTGGCCGTTCTGCTCGAGCAGCTCGAAGCTCGCGACGTTGAAATCGGCGCCGCCGCTTTGATCGTAGCTGCCCGCGGCGCTCTGCACCCGCAGCTGCGGGTTCTCGAAATCCACGTTGCCGGTCACGGTGATGTGCCCGGTCGGCTCGTCGTAGGTGACCGAGTCGGCGCTGACGCTGCGCTCGTCCTGATGCACGGTGACGCGGCCGGTCAGCACGGCAGCGTGCGTCGCATTGTCGACGACGGCCGAGTCGCTCTCGATGTGGATCAGGTGATCGTCCGTCGGCGAATCCGCGTGGGGTTGCCGATGCGGCGGCGCCGGGCACATGTCGCCCGCGTGCACGGCCAGGGTTGCCAGCATGCCGCAGACCGCCCAGGAGACGCAGGAGAATCGGACGTTGCGCAAATTCGTCGCCTAAGGAGGGTGCCGGCACCGGCATTATAGTCGGTATACTCGCCGCTGCCGTAGTGGCGGCGGGCACAAGACGGAGCCGATGGGCGAACCTACGCAGAGTGACTTGCGCCGCGCGGCGCTCGAACGATGGGTCGCAGAGGATCTCGGGTTCGCGGGCGCCATGATCGAACCGGCCTCGGCCGATGCGAGTTTTCGGCGCTACTTCCGGCTGCACCGCGGCCAAGACAGCTACATCGTCATGGATGCGCCGCCCGACAAGGAGGACCTCGAGCCCTTCTTGCGTGTCGGCAGGATCTTGAAGGCGCTCGGGCTCAACGTGCCGGTCGCGCTCGCCTGCCACCTGCCGGAGGGGCTCGTGCTGCTCACCGATCTCGGCACGCGGCCCTATCTGCCCGAGTTGCTGGCCGGGCGCGGCGTCGATGGCCTGTATGCCGATGCGCTCGCGGCGCTCTTGACGATGCAGCGCGCGCCCGCCGCCGACCTTGCCGCGCTGCCGCTGTACGATCGCGCGCTGCTCGTCAGGGAGATGGAATTGATGCCCGACTGGTTTCTCGCGCGGCACCTGAACTCGCCGGTGACCGCCGAGGAGCGGGCCCTGTTGAATCGCTTGTACGACGTGCTCGTCGATGCCGCTCTCGAGCAGCCCAGGGTGTTCGTGCACCGGGACTATCATTCGCGCAATCTCATGGTGGTCGCGGGCGAGAATCCGGGAATCCTCGATTTCCAAGACGCTGTCGTGGGTCCGCTCACGTACGATCTCGTCTCGCTGCTCAAGGATTGTTACGTGAGCTGGCCGCCGCCGCGGGTCAATGCCTGGGCGCTCGACTATCGCGCGGGGCTCGCGGCGGCGGGTCTGCCTTGCGGTGCGGATGCCGCGACGTTCCTGCGCTGGTTCGATCTCATGGGCCTGCAGCGGCACGTCAAGGTGCTCGGGATTTTTAGCCGATTGTTCCATCGGGACGGCAAGCCGCAGTATCTCGCCGATCTGCCGCGAGTGCTCCGCTACGCAGAGGCCGCGGCACGGGCCTACCCGGAGACGCGGGAGTTCGCGGAGTTTCTCGCGGCGCGGGTCGCGCCGTCCCTCGAGGCCGCGCAGGTGCGCGCACTCGGTGCCGGGCCGGCATGACGGTAGGATCGCTGCGGCCGCGGTGCGCGATGATTTTGGCGGCGGGGCGCGGCGAGCGCCTGCGGCCGTTGACCGACCAGACGCCGAAACCGCTGCTCGAAGTGCGCGGCCGGCCCTTGATCGAACGGCACGTCAGCGCGCTCGCCGCCGCCGGTATCTCGCGGCTCGTGATCAATCTCGGCTGGCTCGGCGCGAAGATCCGTGACCGGCTCGGCGACGGCGCGCGTTTCGGGGTCGAGATCCGCTACAGCGTCGAGGAGCCCCGGGCGCTGGAAACGGCCGGCGGCATCTTCCGTGCGCTGCCGCTGCTCGACGCCGAGGGGTTTGCCGTGGTCAACGGCGACATCTTGACCGACTTTCCGTTCGAGCGTCTGGCGCTCGAGCCCGACGCCGATGCGCACCTGGTCCTGGTGCCGAACCCGGCGCAGCACCCCGAGGGGGATTTTGGGATCGACGGTTCCCGCGCCACGGCCGGACTGCCGCCGCGATACACCTTTTCCGGCATCGCCGTGTACCGTCCCGGGTTTTTTGCCGGGTGCCGCGACGGGGTGTTTCCGTTGAAGCCGCTGCTGCTCCGCTGCATCGAGCGGCGGCGCTGCGCCGCCGAGCTCTACGAAGGCGCGTGGGCGGATGTCGGCACGCCCGAGCGCCTGGCGGCCTTGAACACGGGCTGAGCGGCCCCGATGGGCTACAATGGCCCCATGCAAGATCCGGTGCGCAGCGGCGCGAAATACACGACGACCCAGGGATTCACCGCCATCAAGGACGGTATCCGCCCCGGACCGGGCGCCCCCGCGGCGGGCGCCGTCGCCCCGTTGCGCAAGCCCGAGTGGCTGCGCGCAAAGATGCCGGCCGGCACGACGTACAGCGCCGTCGGCGAGATCGTGCGGCAGCATCGGCTCAAGACCGTCTGCGAGGAGGCGAAGTGTCCGAACATCGGCGAATGCTGGAACGCCGGGACCGCGACCCTCATGCTCATGGGCGCCGTGTGCACGCGCGCCTGTCGATTTTGCGCGGTGGACACCGGCAATCCGCGCGGTTGGCTCGACCCCGAGGAACCCGCGAACGTCGCCCGCTCGGTCGAGCTCATGCGCCTGCGCTACGTGGTGCTCACCTCGGTCAATCGCGATGACCTGCCCGACGGCGGAGCGGCCCATTATGCGGCGGCCGTGCGCGCCATCAAGCAGCGCACGCCGGACACGGCGGTCGAGGCGCTGACCCCGGATTTCCAAGGAGTGCGGGCCGACGTCGAGCGGGTCGTCGAGGCCGGCGTCGACGTTTTCGCACAGAACATCGAAACCGTGGAGCGCCTGACGCACCCCGTGCGGGACGCGCGCGCGGGCTTCGCGCGGACCCTCGGCGTGCTCGCGCACGCGAAAGCCCATCGGCCCGCCGTGCTGACCAAGTCGAGCCTCATGCTCGGTCTCGGCGAAACGCAGCCGGAGGTGCGGGCGACGATGCAGGCGCTGCGCGACGCGGGCGTCGATCTGCTCACGCTCGGACAATACCTGCGCCCGACGGTCAACCATCTGCCGGTGGCGCGTTTCGTCACGCCCGCCGAGTTCGACGAGCAGCGCGAACTCGCGCTGTCGCTCGGCTTTCTCGAGTGCGTCTCGGGACCGCTGGTGCGCTCGAGCTACCGCGCCGAACAGGCACTGGCGCGCAACAATGCGGGGCTCGACAACCGCCGCACCGTCTGATGAGCGCCGCTGCGACGATTCGCCGGCTGGGTCTCGTGGACTACGCGCCCTGCCTGCGGGCGATGCAGGAATTCACGGACCGCCGCGGCCCGGCAACGCCCGATGAGATCTGGTTCGTCGAGCATCCGCCCGTGTTCACGCTCGGCATGAATGCGAACCCCGAGCACGTGCTCGATCCGGGCGCCATTCCCGTCCTGCGGATCGACCGCGGCGGGCAGGTCACCTACCACGGCCCCGGACAACTCGTCGTCTATCCGTTGATCGACCTGCGCCGCCACCGTCTCGGCGTGCGCGAACTCGTGGTCGCGCTCGAACGGGCGGTCATCGACTATGTCGCCGAGGTCGGCGTTCAAGCCGAGGCGCGCCGCGATGCTCCCGGGGTGTACGTGCGCGGCGCGAAACTCGCGAGCATCGGCCTGCGCGTGCGCCGCGGCTCGAGCTACCACGGGATGTCGTTGAACGTCGCGGTCGACTTGAGTCCGTTTCGGCGCATCAACGTCTGCGGTCACCGCGAGCTCGCGGTCGTGCGGCTCGCGGACCTGTCGCCCGTGGCCGACGTGGCGACGGCCTGCGCCGGCCTCGCGCCGCATCTGCTGCGCACGCTGAAATTCGATGCCGATCAGAGCGCCATGAGCACGGCCTTGCAGGCCGTGAGTTCGCGGTAGATCTCATCGAGCTGGGCCTGGGAGCGCGCCTCGATCACATAGGTGATCGCGAGAAAATTGCCGTCGGTGCTGGTGCGCGACCGAATGCGCGCCGCCTCGAGCGGTCCCGTATGCTGCTCGACGATCGCGCGCGTGAGCTTGCCCAACTCGCTGTCATGGCGCCCCATCACCTTGATCGGAAACTCGCTCGGGAACGTCTGCAGCGTCGTGGCGGTCATCGTCGCCGTCACGCGAACCACAGCCGGATCGTATCGATCAGGCGGCGCCACCAGCCGCCGGAGGCCACGTCGGCGAGCGGATGGACCGGCACCGTGCTCAGCGTCTGCGTGCCCGCAAGCACGTGCAGCTGACCGACCGTGTCCGAGGTCGCGAGCGGGGCAATCAGCTTCGGCTCCAGGTCCACGACGGTCTTGAGGTCCCCCGCCGACCCGCGCGGCACGGTCACGTACAGGTCCGTCTTGATGCCGAACTCGGCCGTCGGGGCCGCCGCCTTCCAGACATGCTGTGTCGCGAGCGCGGTGCCGCCTTTCGCGACGAGCTTCGTGTCGTAGAACGTGAAGCCGTAGTTCAGCAGCGCCGCGCTCGCGTTCTCGCGGCCCTTCATGCTCGTGGAACCCAAGACGACGGAGATGATGCGCATGCCGTCGCGCAGCGCCGAGGTCACCAGGCAGTAGCCGGCCGAGTCCGTGTGCCCGGTCTTCAATCCGTCGACGCTCGGATCGATGCCGAGCAGCCCGTTGCGGTTCTGTTGTTTGATGCCGTTGTACTCGAACTCCTTGACCGAGTACCAATAGTAGTACTGCGGAAAGTCCCGGATCAGCGCCGCCGCGAGCAGCGACATGTCCCGCGCAGTCGTGTAGTGCTGGGGAGACGGCAATCCGGTGCTGTTCTCGAAATGCGTCGCGACCATCCCGAGCCGTGCGGCATTGGCATTCATGAGCTGCACGAAGGTGTCCTCCGTGCCGGCAATGCGTTCCGCCAGCGCGATCGTGGCATCGTTGCCCGACTGCACGATCATGCCGAGGATCAGGGTTTGGACGGGCACGGGTTTGCCGAGTTCGATGAAGGTACGCGACCCTTCCGAGCGCCACGCGTGTTCGCTGACCGTGACGGGCTCATCGAGCTTGAGCTTGCCCTGCGCGAGCTCCTGAAACACGATGTAGGCCGTCATCAGCTTCGTCAGGCTCGCCGGTTCCATGCGTGCCGCCGCGTCCTTCGCGGCGAGCACCTTGTCGGTGTGGAAATCGACCACGATATAGGTCCGCGCATCCACCTCCGGCGCCGAAGGGATCGGCGTGTCGGCGCGCGCCGCGAGCCAGGGAAAGGACAGCGCGATCAGCCCGGTGAGCAGCATCCGGGACGGCAGGAAACGACGGGGAGAATGCGCGAAACGGAACATGTTGCCCTGGTACCTCGGTGAAAAAGTGCGTCAGTGTACCGACGATCCGGCGGCGGCAGAAGCGCGGCGGCCCGGCCCGCGTCAATCGAGCGCGAGGTGCGCGTCGGCGACTCCCGCTTGCGCGAGCGCCGCGACGATGCGGTCGAATTCGGCGACGTCGGCGATGGGACCTAAGCGCACGCGGTAGAGCCTGCGTCCCGCGAAATCCGTCGCGCGCACGAACACGCTGCCGTAGGCGCCGCCGCGCAGCCTGCCTGCCAAGCGTTCGGCGTTGGCCGGATCGGCGAACGCGCCGGCCTGGATGTAAAGAGGCGCGTGGGAGGGCGCGGCGCCCGGCGACGAGGCTGCGCTCGCGGGGGACTCCGGGTGGGCGGGATCGATGGCCTCGACTTCGACCATGGCGGTGCCGTTGCGCAACATGTCGAGCTTCGCGGCCGCGGTGTAGGACAGATCGATGATGCGATTGCCCACGAAGGGACCGCGGTCGTTGACGCGCACGACGATGCTGCGGCCATTTTGCAGGTTGGTCACGCGCACGTAGGCCGGCAGCGGCAGCGTCTTGTGCGCTGCCGTCATGCCGAACATGTCGTAGGGCTCGCGCGTCGACGTGCGTTCCTCGTGAAAGCCGGGCCCATACCAGGACGCCACGCCGCGCTCGCGATAGCCGACGGCCGAGGCCAGCACGTAGTAACGCACGCCCTGCACGTCGTAGAACGCGGGATTACCGTAGGCCGAGCGCGGTTCGACGCGCGGCACGGCATCGGGCACCTGATCGGGCGGGACCGGCGGCGTCAACGGCCCGGCGGATGGCGGTGGCGCCGGCGGCGGATTGGCTGGCGCGGCGGGTCGCGGCGGGGTGGACACGCAGCCCGCGGCCAGCAGGGCTGCGAGCAACAGGCCGAGCCGTCGCGCCGGAAGCGTCACGACGACGGGGGTACCGGCGCGGGCGGCAGCGGCGCGGGCAGCAGCGGTGTCGGCGGCAGCGGCGTGAGTGCCGGCGTCGGCTCCGGGGGCGTCGCCGGCCGGCCCGCGGATTGAGTCGCGAGCTCCTCCGTCCGACGCTTGACCGCCGCCGCGAGCTCGTAGACCGCCATCGCGTACAGGGCGCTGTGGTTGTAGCGCGTGATCGTATAGAAGTTCTGGTAGCCGACGCGCCAGTGCACCCCGTCGCTCTCGTCGGCCGCGATCAACATGACCGGTGCCTCGGGCGGGAGTAACTGCTCGAACACCACGCCGCGCGCCTGCAGCGAGGCGACCGTCTGCGACAGCGCGAGCTCGCGGCCCGCGTCCGGCTCCGATTCGTCCGGCTGGAAGCGGGCCTCGCTCAAGACCGGCTCACCCGCGTTCCAGCCATGCTCCTTCAAGTAGTTGCCGACGCTCGCAAAGATGTCGGGCCAGCTTCTCCACAGGTCGACATGACCGTCGTGGTTCGCATCGACGGCGTATTTGCGGTAATTCGACGGCATGAACTGCGGCGCGCCCATCGCGCCCGCGTAGGATCCCGTCGCGGTCAAGGGATCGATCGAGGCCTCGTGCGTCAACAGGATGAACTGCTCGAGTTCGTCTTTGAAGAAGGGGGCGCGAGGCGGATAGTCGAACGCGAGCGTGGCCAGTGCGTCGAGCACCCGGTACCTGCCCGTGAGCCGCCCGTAGAACGTCTCCACGCCCAGGATCGCGACGATGTACTCGGCCGGCACGCCGCTCGCGAGGCTCGCCTGATCGAGCTCGTCGCGATGCGCGGCGGTGAATGCCGCTCCCTCCTCGATGCGGCGCTCGGTCAGAAACAGCGGGCGGTATTCATACCAGGGCTTGGCCTTTTCCGCGGGTCGTTCCATGGCCTCGAGAATCGAGGCTTCGCTGTGCGCCGCCTTGAGCAGCTTCTTGAGCGCATGCTTGCTGATGCCGTCCTGTGCCGCGACCTGCGCCATGAATTGGCGCACGTCGTCGCGCCGGGTATCGAGGGCCGATGCCGCGCTGCCGCCCAGGACGGCGAGCACCGCTCCGGCCAGCAGCGGCGCGCGGCCAAGATGCCTAGGACTCGCTCTCACTAGGAGCCGATCAGCTTGCGATGCGAATGCAGCGCCATCAGGATGCCGAACCCTGCGAGCAGGGTCACCATCGAGGTCCCGCCGTAGCTGATCAGCGGCAGGGGAACGCCGACGACGGGCAGGATGCCGCTGACCATGCCGGAGTTGATGAACACATAGACGAAGAAACTCAGCGCGATCGCTCCTCCGGTGAGCCGCGCGAACGTGTCCTGGCCCTGCATCGCGAGGTAGAGCGCGCGACCGACGACCACGGCATACAGCGTGAGGATCAGGAGCTGTCCCAGCAGTCCGAACTCCTCGCCGATCACGGCAAAGATGAAGTCCGTGGAGCGTTCCGGCAGAAATTCGAGCTGCGCCTGGCTGCCGTTCATGTAGCCCTTGCCGAAGACGCCGCCCGAGCCGATCGCGATCTGGGACTGGATGATGTGGTAACCGGCACCGAGCCGGTCGGTCTCTGGGTTCAAGAACGTGAGAATCCGTTGACGTTGATAGTCGTGGATCACGTGCCAGCCGGCCCAGCCGGCCGCGACCACCAAGGGGATCGCAAACAGAATGATCTGGATCTGAAGGCCGGCGAGCAACATCACGATCAATCCCGAGGCGGCGATCAGCAGGGCCGTGCCCAAGTCCGGCTGGACGACGATCATGGCGGTCGGCACCGCGATCAGCACGCCCATGACGATCAGATCCATGAACGTCGGCGGCAACGGCCGTTCGTGCAGGTACCAGGCGCAGACCATCGGCACGGCGAGTTTCATGATCTCGGACGGCTGGAAGCGCATCACGCCGATGTCGAGCCAGCGCTGCGCGCCTTTCCCGATGTGCCCGGTCAATTCGACCACGATCAACAACAGCACGCCGAGCACGTAGGCGATCGGAGCGAACAAGCGCAGGTATTGGGGCGTCGCCAAGCGGGCGAGGGCGAGCATCGCGGCCACGGCGATCGCGATGCTGCCGAGATGATGTTCCACCATTTTGACGTTCTGGCCCGATGCGCTGTACACGACCAGGATGCCGATCGCGACGATCAGCGCGAGCACGCCGGTCAGCGGGCCATCGAGCCCCAAGGCGCGCAGCGTGCGGCCGCCGGCGGTCAGCGTGCGCCGCGTTCGCGAGGGGGAGAACTCGTCGAAGATCATGCTCGTCAATCCTCGTCAGCGCTGGTGCAATCGACCCAGGAACTCGGCCAGCAACGGCCAGATCAAGGCGCCTATCACGGGGGCGAGCCAGCGGCTGAACGATGTGACCGGGTTCCCGGTGGCGCCGTCGACCCAGAACAAGATGAACTGGTATCCCGTTAGTAGAGCAAAAATCGTCAGTGATTGCGACAGGACCGAGAACACGCGCAGCCGCAGCCGCAGATGCGTCGCCCACGCCGCCATCAGGGTCAAGGCCAGCGCATGCTGTCCGAGCACGACGCCCTGGATGATGTCGAGCGCGAGGCCCGCGGCGAACGCGAGCAGAAGTCCACCGGCACGCGGCGCGGCGATGGACCAATACAAGACCACGAGCACGAGAAAATCCGGCCGGAACGCGTCGATCGCCTCCGGCAGCGGCAGGATGGCGAGCGCGAGCGCGACGATGCACGACACCAGCATCGGGGCGCGGCGCACGCGCTCGTCACGCATCATGGGTCGTGCTTCGCGGGCGCCGCCTTGGTCGCGGGCGGCTTTGCTGCAGGCGCTTTGGCAGCGGGTGCTTTGGCCGCGGGGGCCTTGGCCGCGGCCGTCGGCGCGGGCGCGGGCGCGACGGTGGGCGGCGTGGTCGATGCGAACGTGTCGGGCGGAGTCGACAGCCACACGAACAGCACTTCGCGCGAACGGTCGAGGGCGGCGGCGGGACGCACTTCGACATCGGCGAGCGATTGTGCCGGATCGCGCTTCACGTCCGCGACCGTGCCGACCGGATAACCGGCCGGGAAGCCGCCGCCGAGCCCCGAGGTGACCAGCAAATCACCCGGCACCACGTCCGCGCTCGTCGCAAGATACGGCAGCTTGAGCCGATTCATGTCACCGGTGCCGACCGCGATCGTGCGCAGCCCGTTGCGATTGATCTGCACCGGGATCGCGTGGGCGGCGTCGCTGATCAGGATCACTTCGCAGGTGAGCTGGTCGACGCGCGCGACCTGACCGAACACGCCGCCCGCGTCGAGCACTGCCTGGCCTACGAAGACGCCGTCACGCCCCCCCTTGTCGACGAGCACCCGCTCGCGAAACGCATCGAGATCGACGTCCATGACGTCGCCGACCAGGAAGCGCGTGCCGATGCCCGCGGTGTTGTCGCGCAGCGCACGCAGCCGGCGGCTCTCGGCCTCCAAAGCCTCGTAGCGCTGCAGCTTGAATTGCGCGAGGCGCAGCCGGCGTTCGAGATCGAGCTTGTCCGCCCTGAGCGCGTCGCGCGTCGTCAGGCTGTCGCGCAGCCAGTCCCAGCCTTCGAACGGGCTCGCGACGACGACTTGCACGGGATAGGCCACGACCGAGAGGAATCGCCGGATCCTGCCGAGATGATCGTAGTGCTTGTCCGCGATGATGAGGCCCAAGGCCAGCAGCGAGTAGACGATGCAGCGGAACAGCAGTCCCGAGCTGCGACCGGCGGAGTCGTTGCTACGGATGGCGACCATGGCTGCCGGTCGCTCGCCTTACTCCAGTCCGAAGATGCCGGGTCCGTGCTCTTCCGTGAGCTCGAGGATGCGTCCGCCACCCCGGGCGACACAGGTCAGGGGATCGTCCGCGACCACGACGGGCAGACCGGTTTCCTCCATCAGCAGCTTGTCGACGTCGCGCAGCAGAGCGCCGCCGCCGGTCAGGACGATGCCGCGTTCCGCCACGTCCGCGCCCAGTTCCGGAGGGGTCTGTTCGAGGGCCTGCTTGACGGCGCCGACGATGCCCTGCAGCGGTTCCTGTAGCGCCTCCAAGATCTCATTCGAGTTCAAGGTGAAGCTGCGCGGCACGCCCTCGGACAAATTACGCCCCTTGACGGAAATTTCGCGGACCTGTTGCCCGGGATACGCGGAGCCGATTTCCAGCTTGATGCGTTCGGCGGTGGCTTCGCCGATCAGGATGCCATAGTTGCGCCGCACGTAGTTCGTGATGGCTTCGTCGAATTTGTCGCCGCCGATGCGCACGCTGGCCGCGTAGACGATGCCGTTCAGCGAAATCACCGCCACCTCCGAGGTGCCGCCGCCGATATCGAGCACCATCGAGCCGCGCGCTTCCTGAACCGGGAGGCCGGCGCCGACCGCGGCAGCCATGGGTTCGGGCACGATGTCGACGCTGCGGGCCCCGGCGCCTTCGGCGGATTCCTTGATCGCCCGACGCTCGACCTGAGTCGATCCGAACGGGACGCAGACCAGCACGCGCGGACTCGGACTCAAGAAACGGTTGCCATGCACCTTCTTGATGAAGTACTGCAGCATCTTTTCCGTGTACGTGAAGTCGGCGATCACGCCGTCCTTCATGGGCCGCACGGCGGTGATGTGGCCCGGCGTGCGGCCCAACATGTTCTTGGCGTCGACGCCGACCGCGACGATGATCTTGCCGCCACGGGTGGGTTCGTCCTGGACGGCCACGACCGACGGCTCGTTCAGCACGATCCCGCGCTCGCGCACGTAGATCAGCGTGTTGGCGGTGCCAAGGTCGATGGAGAGGTCATTTGAAAAATAACCTCTTAGGCGTTTGAACATGCGGTGTTTTTCTAGTGCGAAAGGGGGTAAAAAAGTTGCGCTAATGTAACAACCGATAAGACTTTCAGCAAGGCAACGTGTATGATGCGAGAGAGCTTATTTTGCTTAATTTGCAGAATGGCGAGCCTATGAGCCTAACCCGTCAAGATGTGGAAAAGATCGCGCAGCTTGCGCGCCTCTCGATCACCGAGCAAGAGCTGCCGGTCACCGTCGCGAGTCTGTCGAGCATCGTCGATTTCGTGAACGAACTGTCGACGGCGGAGGTCGGGACCGCCCTGCCGATGGCCCATCCTCTCGCGGGTCTGACTCAGCGCCTGCGCGCCGACGAGGTCACCGAACGCGATCAGCACGAGAAGTATCAGGCAAACGCGCCCAGCGTACAGGCGGGCCTGTACGTCGTTCCCCGGGTCATCGAATAGCGCCCAAGGGGCCCGCGAGCGATGCTGCACACCCTCTCCATCGGCGAGCTCGCCGAGCTGTTGACGTCGAAGCGGCTCTCCAGCGTCGAACTCACGCAGCATTTTCTCGCGCGCATCGAGCGGTTCAATCCGAGCCTGAACGCGGTCATCACGCAGGACGCGGCGCGCTCGCTCGCCGCGGCGGCGGCCGCCGATGCACGCATCGGCCGCGGCGAGACGGGACCGCTGCTCGGCATCCCGCTCATTCATAAGGACATTTTTTGCACCGACGGCATGCGCACGAGCTGCGGTTCGCGGATGCTGGACAATTTCGTGGCGCCCTACGATGCGACCGTGGTCGAACGCCTCGCGAACGCCGGCATGATCATGCTCGGCAAGGCCAACATGGACGAATTCGCGATGGGCTCGTCCAACGAGACGAGCTGGTACGGACCGGTCCGAAATCCCTGGGACACGAGCAGAGTGCCGGGGGGGTCGTCCGGGGGATCCGCCGCGGCGACCGCGGCGCGGTTTGCGCCGATTGCGACGGGGACGGATACGGGCGGATCGATCCGCCAACCGGCCGCATTGACCGGCATCACCGGGATCAAGCCCACCTATGGGCGGGTATCCCGCTACGGCATGATTGCGTTTGCGTCCAGCCTCGACCAGGCCGGCGTCTTCGCACGCAGTGCGGCCGACGCGGCGCCCGTGCTGCAAGCCATGGCGGGTTTCGACCCGAAGGACTCCACCAGCGTCGATGCGCCCGTACCGGATTACGTCGCTGCGCTGCGCAATCCGCTCGCGGGCCTGAAGATCGGTCTGCTCGCGGAGTTCTTCGAGGGGCTCGACCCTCGCAATGCGGCGCTGCTCGAGGCCGCGCTCGACGTGTTCCGCGCCCTCGGCGCCGAAACCCGCGCCGTGAGCCTGCCCTCCCTACCGCTGTCGGTACCCACTTATTACGTGGTGGCGCCCGCCGAGTGCTCCTCGAACCTGTCGCGCTTCGACGGAGTGAGGTTCGGCTATCGCTGTCAGGATCCGAAGGATCTCATGGACTTGTACCAGCGCTCGCGCGGCGAGGGCTTCGGCGCGGAGGTCAAGCGCCGCATCATGACCGGCACCTACGTGCTCTCGGCCGGGTACTTCGACGCCTATTACGTGAAGGCTCAGCGGGTCCGGCAACTCATCACCGACGAGTTTCGAGCCGCTTTCGGCGAGGTCGATCTGCTGCTCGGGGCGACGACGCCGACACCGGCGTTCGCACTCGGCGAAAAGGTCGACGATCCGGTCACGATGTACTTGAACGACGTCTACACGATCGGGGCGAACCTCGCCGGTTTGCCCGCGCTGTCGATGCCCTGCGGTTTCATCGACGGCTTGCCGATGGGCCTGCAGCTGATCGGACCCCATTTCTCCGAGGCGCGCGTGCTGAACGCGGCGCACCAGTACCAGCTGCGGACGGACTGGCATGAGCGCAGGCCGCGCGGGTATGACGCATGAGCGATTCGGTCAACCAGGACTGGGAAGTCGTCATCGGCCTCGAGATTCACGCGCAGCTCGCCACGCGCTCGAAGATCTTCTCCGGGGCGGCCACGGCGTACGGCGCCGCGCCGAACACCCAGGCGAGCCTCGTCGATCTCGCCTATCCCGGGGTGCTGCCCGTGCTCAATGCCGAGGCGGTGCGCATGGCCGTCAAGTTCGGCCTCAGCATCGGCGCGACGATCGCCGAGCGCTCCATCTTTGCACGCAAGAACTACTTCTACCCGGATCTGCCGAAGGGCTATCAGATCAGCCAGTACGAAGATCCCATCGTGCAGCGCGGCACGGTGGCGATCCTGCTCGACGACGGCGTCGCCAAGACGGTCGGCATCACGCGTGCGCACCTCGAGGAGGATGCCGGCAAGTCCCTGCACGAGGGCCTCGCCAACGCGAGCGGCATCGACTTGAACCGGGCGGGCACGCCGCTGCTCGAGATCGTGTCGGAACCGGACATGCGCTCCGCGAAGGAAGCCGTCGCTTACATGAAGAAGATCCACACGCTCGTGCGGTACCTCGAGATTTGCGACGGCAACATGCAGGAAGGCTCGTTCCGCTGCGATGCGAACGTGTCGGTGCGCCCCCGGGGCCAGGCGACGTTCGGCACGCGCGTCGAGATCAAGAACTTGAATTCCTTTCGATTCGTCGAAAAGGCCATTCAATACGAAGTCGGCCGCCAGATCGACGTCATCGACAGCGGCGGCAGAGTCGTGCAGGAGACGCGTCTGTACGATTCGGACAAGCACGAAACGCGTTCGATGCGTTCGAAGGAGGCGGCGAACGATTACCGCTATTTCCCGGACCCCGACCTGCTGCCGCTGGTCATCGACTCAAGCTTCATCGACGCGGTGCGCGCCAGCCTGCCCGAGCTGCCCGATGCCAAGGCGGCGCGCTTCGCCACGGATTTCGGTCTGTCTGCGTACGACGCCGGCGTCCTGTCCGCGAGCCGCGAAATCGGCGCCTATTTCGAGGCGGTGATCGCTGAGGTCGGTGCGCCGCAGGCGAAACTCGCGGCCAACTGGGTCATGGGCGAGCTGTCGAGCGCGCTGAACCGCGACGGCGTGGAGATCGACGCGGCGCGCGTGTCGCCCGCCGGGTTGGCCGGGTTGATCGCGCGTATCGTCGACGGCACGATCTCGGGGAAACTCGGCAAAGACGTGTTCGAGGCCATGTGGGCCGACGGCGGGGATGCCGATTCGGTCATCGCGGCGAAGGGGCTGACGCAAATCACCGATGTGGCCGCGATCGAGGCCGCGATCGACGCCGTGATCGCCGCCAACCCGAAACAGCTCGCGGACTACCGCGCCGGCAAGGAAAAGCTGTTCGGGTTCTTCGTGGGGCAGGTCATGAAGGCGATGGCCGGGAAAGCCAATCCCGCCCAACTCAACGAGTCCTTGAAGGCCAAGCTCTCCGGCGGCCACGGTTGAGGCCTCCTTCCGGCTCCCACGATGCATGATCGCGACTCCTTGCACCGGTTCCTGTTCGAAAATTTTCCCATCCGCGGTCAGCTCGTGCACTTGGATGCGGCCTGGCGTGCGCTGATCGAGCATCGCGACTATCCGGCGGCGATTCGCGACGTGCTCGGAGAGGCCGTCGCGGCATCCCTGCTGCTCGCCGGGACCATCAAGTTCGACGGCGTGCTGTCGCTTCAGCTGCAGGGCGAGGGCCCCGTACATCTGCTGCTCGCGCAGTGCACGAGCGGGCTCGGCGTGCGCGGACTCGCGCGTTACCGGGAACCGGCATCGATGCCGGAGCCGACGCTGGCGGTGGATCGGTTGATCGGACCCGGCAATCTCACCGTCACGCTGGAAAGCGAGGACAACACCCAGCGCTATCAGGGCATCGTGCCCATCACGGGTGCGCGCCTCGCCGAATCGCTGCAGCTGTATTTCGAGAACTCCGAACAGCTGCCGACGCGGCTATGGCTGCATGCGGATGCCGAGGGCGTCTGCGGCATGCTCCTGCAGCGACTGCCCTCGAGCGGCGGCACGTCGCCCGGTGCGCCATCGCCCGCCGCCGTCGACGATGCCTGGCAACGCGTCCAGCTGATCGCCGAGACCTTGACGGCCGAGGAGCTGCGCACGCTCGCCGACGCCGAGATCTTGCATCGCCTGTATCACGAGGACGACGTGCGTCTGTATGAGTCGGCACCCGTGTACTTCCGCTGCCGCTGTTCGCGCGAGCGCGTCTCGGGCATGCTGCAAGCGCTCGGCGAAAACGAGACGCGCGAAGTGCTCGCCGAGCGCGGCGAAGTCGAGGTGCAATGCGACTTCTGTAACCGCGCCTACCGCTTCGACGCCGTCGACGTCGCGCAACTGTTCGCGCGGCAGGCGGCCGGCCTCTCGGGCGGGTCGGTTCACTAGCCGCGACGCCCGGGTCTATGCAGGGTTCGGCGCAGCGGACCGTGCCGGTCCGCCGAACTGCAGAGGCAGAGTCACGCGGGTGTCGTCGGCGGCCGCTGGAAACGCCACGGCGCCCAACAGTCCGATGAGCGTGCTCCTGATGTCGTCCCAGCCCCGATCACCTTCCTCGTCGGCAAAGACCCGGTCGAGCACCACGCGCAGATCGGTCACGGCGCCCGCGGGCGAGATCGCGAAACGCAGCACCAAGGGACCGCTGTAACGTCTCGAGGCGTCGGCGTGCGCCTGGTCGAAGCGTTCCAACGCGGCACGCAGACCCTCGAGCACCTGGGCCGGCGGCAGCGGTCCCGTCACCATCGGCGCGGACTCCTCGATATGTCCGTGCAAGACGAAGCGGCCTTCCATCGGGTCCATCGATCCCTCGACGAGCTGCACCCCGTGCACCATGCGATCGTCGAAAACGACCAGTCGATTGAAGCGCGGCTCGACGAGTTCATAGAGTGCCGGACCCGCGCTCGGTTTGCGCAGATTGCGCAAGAAGGGGTCGCCGCGTCGCATGATGAGTGTCTCACCGCCGGTCGAGCGCCGCTCGTTGCGCGTCAGGGAATAGACGAAGCCGAATCGGCCATTCTTGGCGTCGTTGTGCAGACCTTGCCGGCACCCATTGACGTACAAGCTCAGGTAGGGCCAGCTGATTCTCGCAAGGCCCAACGTGTCACTCGACCACGCGCCGAGCAGTCCCATGAAGCGATCCATTCGCGCCCGCTGAATCACCTTCTCCGGTTGCGTGCGCAGGTAGGTGTAGGTCTGCGGGACGAACCAGAAGTTCCAGACCTGATGAGTCTCGGGGCGATGCTTGAAGGGCGCGGAGAAGTGCGCATCGATGTCCGCGCGCATCGCCGCCGCGAATTCGTTCGGCAGAAAATCGTCGACGATCATGAGGGCATCGAGCACGGGCATGAGGGCGGCAACGTAGCACGGGGACGTCGGCGCCGGTAGGCGCGCGGCATCGCTGCGACCCGCGGCGCCGCAATATGTTCACAAATCATTCATCGCCAAGTTAGGAAATTATAAGAACCTGCGCCCAATCGCCAAGGACGTGGCTTGCAGTCTCGATCATCATTCATGAGGTTCAAACAATGCATGCTTTAGTAAAGATGACGGTTGCCGCGGCGCTCATCGGCGTCAGCGCGGTGGCCAGCGCGGGGACCTACGATTTCAGCTATCTGTTCGGCGACGGTCAGGAAGTCACCGGCAGTTTCACCGGCACCTCCACCGACGGGGGCCAGTCCGTGACCAACATCAGCAACCTTCAGGTCCAGCTGAACGGCATCGCCTTCGGGCCCGTCACGTCGAACGGTGTCACGACCGGTAATGCGCCGCTACAGGTGAATGCCTGGAACCCGACGCTCGTGGCCTTCGACGACACCACGCCCGTGACCATCTACGCGAACGGGGCGCTCAACAATTTCTCCATTTCCGACGTCGATGCCGCCGTCAACGTGCCGGATTACGAATTCGTTTATCTCAACGACGCCACCAACGGCTTCTACGAAGTCGTGGCCAACAACTACCTTCAGTCGGATTCTTTCAGCCCCGGCTCCACGCAGCTGGCGACCGACACGCCCGGCAATGCCGCGGACTGGACGCTGACCCCGGTTCCGCTGCCGGCCCCGGTGCTGCTGCTCGCCTCGAGCCTCGGCCTGCTCGGTGTCATCGGCCGCCGCCGCCGCGCGGCCTGATCGGTCACCGATACGTCAACGACCCACACCATTGGTTACCCAATCCATTCGGGAGTTAATCTGATATGAGTTCCAAATTCCAGCCGCCGAGTCCTTCGAAGGTCGCGGCAGCCGTCGCCAGCGTTCTCGCGCTGGGTTCCGCTTCCGCCTTCGCGGGTTCCATCGTCCAAGGCGTCGTGGGCGGCGTCAACTTCACGCCGCCGGTGTTCGCCGATACGGCGGCCGCATCGTCGGCCGCCAGCACGACACCCACCGTGTTTCCCGGCGCCACCGTCTGCTTCGATCTCAACAACAATGGCGCCTGCGACGCGGGCGAGCCGTACACGACGACCTCGGCCACGGGCAGCTTCAAGCTGTCCAGCGCGACCGAGGCGCCGCTGGTTGCGCAGATCGGCGGCGCCCCGGGCACCGCGGGCCGCAACGTGTTCCGCGTCCATCCGCAGCAGATCACGGCCGCCACCAAGAGTCCGCTGCTCGTGGCAACCGTGAACATCACGCCGATCTCGACCGAGATCGCCTTGGCGATCGAGAATCAGGGCGTCACCTACAACACGGCCGTGGCCAATCTGGCCCAGCGTATCGGTGTCGCCACCGCCGCAAACGTGTTGCTGCCGCCGACCCAGGTGACGAGTTCCGGAGATCAGGCGCTCATCGTCAAGGAGTCGGTGATCGCTCAAAACCGCCTGAAGTTGGCAGCGAAATTCGTCGACCGCGGCGATACCGTCGGCGAATTGCGCGGCAACTTCGACTGCCCGGCCGTCGCCAGCTTCGATCCCACCAATGCCGATGCCTGTGCCGTCTCGGATTTGAACACCGTCGCGATTCCGGCCGCTCAAAAATATGCCTATAACCTCGAAGGCATGCCGCAATATGATTATGTATTCGTGATCGTCGAGGAGAACGAGTCTCAGAGCAGCGTGGTCGGGGCTTCCACGCTTCCGTACATCAACAATCTGATCAGTTCGGGCAACCTGTTCTACAACTACTTCTCCACGGGCGCTCCGAGCGAACCGAACTATCTGGCGCTGGGTGCGGCGGATGATTGGGGCCAGGTCGGCGACGAGGCACTCCCATACCCCGCGGTCACGGGCGTCAAACCGAATCTCTGGAACGCCATCGACGCCGTGGGCCTGACCTGGCACGTGTACGAGGGTTCGCTCTGGCCGTCTCCAGCGGGCACTCAGCAGAACCTCGCGGGAGCGACGAGCTGGAACGCGTCCAACGGAGGACTGTGGTTCGACAATCCCACCGAACCCAAGACCACGATCCCCGGCAACGATGGCGTCCAGTACACGAGCTCGCTCCGTGCCGTCAAACACAACCCAGCCGTGTGGTACGCGGACGCGGCGGCGCAGCCGGACTTCGCGACTAACCACCGCAGCATCTCGGGTGCGTACGGGACCACCGACGTGAACGGCAACGCCATTCCGTATGCCTATCCCGCGAACACCTCCTCGACCACGGGCAACAACTACACGAGTGCCGGCGATTGGGACAGCGCGCTTCAGTCATATGCCACGGCCAACAACATCACGTCCTGGTGGACCGGCAATACGCAGCCGTGGGTTCAGGATCAGTTCAAGGCCGACCTCGCGTCCGGGAACGTCGCGAATTTCAACTTCATCGTTCCGGATCAGGACGATGACATGCATAATCCCGGTACGGTCCCGCGCGCCGATTATTGGGTCCAGAACGTCGTCGCGAAGATCAAGTCGTCGGCGCTCTGGAACGATCCGACCAAGCGCGTCGCCATCGTCTTCACGTTCGACGAGGGCGAATCGGCCAAGACCTCGTGCTGTGGCTGGAATCCCCTGCGGACTGGCGACGGCGCGTCGCAACTGGTGACGTTCACCGCGAACGGCACCGAGGTGTCGAGCGCGAGTGCACTGGCGCCATTCACGGAGGCCTACAAGGGCACGGCCGGCACCAGCACGCTGACCTTCACGCCAACCACCTATAGCGCCGGCAACCACGGTCACGGCGTGACGACCTTCAGCGTCTACACCAACCAGATTGCCTTGGGCAACGCGCCTGGCGGGCTCTACGACACCGACTATTACAGCCATTTCTCGTGGGTGCGCACGTTGCAGGACATATTCGGCCTCGCGGATCCGGGTTTACCGGGCACCTACATGAACCGGTCCAAGTATACGGAGAACTTCATCAACCAGAACGCCAGCGTGTTGCCTGAGTTTGCGGGTAGCGCGAATCCGCATTTCGATGCCGTGCGTGCCATGAATCACGTGTACCAGTTCCCGGCTGGTGTGACCCGCGTTTCAGGGTTGGCCAACGGCGGAGTGACGACACCGGTCACGACGGGACCCGATGCGACCCAGGCGAACCTGTTCGAGACGAACTAGGATGTTTCGGGGTTGAACCAAGTGCAGAGGGCGGGGCCGGCGCGTGAGCGCTGGCCCTCGGTCATTGTGAGTGGTGTCAGTCACGATCTTGCCAGTCAGGAGTCCGGCATGCTCGAGAATCCATCGGCGTCGCGTGGCGCAGTTTCTGCCGGACGCGGCGTCGTTTGCAGGGGGGCGGGCGTTGGCCTGCGTATTCTCGCCGGTGTGGCGGTGCTCTGCCTCGTGACCCACGCCGCCGATGCTCAGTCCATCAATCCGGTCTCGAGCCTGAGCCTGCAGGCGCAAGCGGGGCAGAAGCTGTTCTTCGACCCGAATCTCTCGGCTTCGAAGAAGATGTCCTGCGCAACCTGTCACGATCCGACCAATCATTATGCTCAGTCCGTCACCAACACCGCCGCGGTTCAGTTGGGCGGCCCGAATTTGACCTCGCCGGGAACCCGGGCAGTGCCGACGCTGACCTACAAGCAGTACACAGAACCGTACAGCGACGATGCCGCCAATCCGGACGGCGTGAGTTCGAATTCGCCGGGGGGCGGGTTTACCTGGGACGGCCGCGCGGACACGCAGGCCGAGCAGGCAGCGATCCCGCTGCTGTCCTCCAACGAGATGGCCAATACCAGCGAAGCGGCGGTCGTCGCCGTGGTGCAGAGCGCGAGTTATGCCGCCCTGTTTGAGCAGGCCTATGGCGCGAACGTCTTTGCCAACACGCAGACGGCATTCACTGACGTCGGCTTGGCACTCGAGGCCTACCAGCAGGAAGACCCGAGCTTCAATGCGTTCACGAGCAAGTACGACTACTGGTCGTCGCTCGAACTCAGCAATGGGCAACCCGTCAACTTGACGGCGGCAGAACTGCGCGGTTACACCGTTTTCAATTACACCGGAAATTGCTTTGCGTGCCATTACAACGGTCCGATCAACGGCGGCGGCGGCGCCCTGTTCACCGACTTCACGTACGAGAACGCGGGCGTACCGCGCAACACGAAGATCCCGGCGACCGTGACGAAGCCGCTGGTGCCGACCTACTACGACTACGGCCTGTGCACGGCGGTCAATCCGGATCCGATGAATGCCTACCTGATTCCGCACAAACTTCCTTACAGCGCTTCGCTGTGCGGTTCGTTCAAGACGCCGACGCTGCGCAATACCGCCACGCGCAACGTATTTTTTCACAACGGCGTGTTCACGACGCTGGCACAGGTCATCGATTTTTACAATACGCGCGACACCAACCCAGAGAAGTGGTACCCCACCGTCAATGGGGTCGTGCAGCAATACAACGACCTTCCGACCGCGCTTCGCGTGTTTGTAGACACGGTGGATGCGCCCTTCGGCCTGTCACCCGGCGGCACGCCGTACATGACGGCGCAGAACGAAGCGGATCTGCTGTGCTTCTTGGAGACACTGACCGACGGTTACGTGCAAGGCGTGACACCGCAAGATCCGAATTGTTTGAATTGACGGCCACGTTGAGACTTGGGAGACGAACGAGCGATGATTTCGAAAATTCAGATGACCGCGGCGGGTGTCGCGGTGCTGTTGTTGTCGATGTCGGACCCGCTGCAGGCCGGCGCGGCCCAACCCAGTCGCCAAGAGCTCACGAGCGCGGTGACCCGGTACCTCGCGGATCATGGCGATCTGTGCGTGGGTAAGTTCACCTGGCCGCGGGTCGTGACGCCGGAAGATCGGCTGGCCGCGACGAGCGATGCCGTGCAATTGCCGATCCTCGAGCGCCTGGGTCTGGTGAAATCCACCGACGTGTCGCTGCCTGATTCTGCGGCGCCCGAGTCAGCCAAGCGCTATTCGCTGACCGACAAGGGACGCCGTTACTACCTGAAGAAGAAGCGCATTACCGTGGGCGCCCATGATCTGCCGGTCGAGCATGATGAGGACCTGTGCGTCGCGCGCCTGAGCCTGGACGAGGTCGTGAAGTGGTCTCCACCCGAGCAGGTGCATGGTCATCTCGCGACCGTGGTGCGTTACACGTATCACATCAAGGCTGCGGATTGGATGACCGATCCGCAGGCACGCCAGGTCTTTCCGGTCGTGGATCGGATCATCCGCGACGAGGGAAATTTGTTGATGAGCGTGACCGTGCGACTCGAGGACGGAAAGTGGCAGCCGGTGTTGCCCACCCTTTGACACGGGAGCCGCTGAAACATGACCGTCCTGTCCAAAATGCTGATGATGACGGCGCTGCTCGGCGTCTGTGTTGCGGCACGCGCCGGCACCGTAACCTTCGACTTCTCGTATACCTTCGGCGATGGCCAGAGCGTGACCGGCGACTTCGCCGGCACCACGACGAATGGCGGCCAGTCGGTGACCAACATCAGCAACATTCAGGTTCAGCTGAACGGTATCGCCTTCGCACCCGTCGTGGTGGGCGGCGTCACCCTCGGCAACTCGGTACTGCAGGCCAACACCTGGAACCCGCTGACGCAGTCGTTCAGCGACACCCTACCGGTGACGATCTACGCGAATGGCGCACTCAACAACTTCATCTTTTCCGATGTCGATGTCGCCACGAATCCCTCGCCGGACTACCAGTTCGGCTACGTCAACGACGCGACCAACAATCTCTATGAGGCGTTTGCGAACAACTTCCTGCAGACCGATTCCTACAGCACCGCCGAGGGCAACCCTTACCAGTCGGCAGCGGATTCGCCCGGCAATGCGGCCGATTGGACTCTGACCGAAGTCACACCCCCGTCCCAGGTCCCGATTCCGCCTGCGGCTCTGCTGGTGCTCGCCTCGGCGCTCTGCTGCGTCGGCTCGCGCCGCCGTCACGGCACCGCATGAGAGTCGCCATCGACATTCGACCGCAGATGCGCAGCTGGATCGAGCACAATCTCGATCGTGGCTGCCACCCACGGCAGTTGATCGAGGGATTGATCGCGCAGCATCTCGATCCGCCGATCGCAGAGGGTTTGATCCGGGCGTTCGTGGACGCCCGGACCGCGGGTGTGCCGTTGACGGCCGATACCGTGCGGATCGAGATGCCCGATGCGGCCTATGCGGCGGATCCGCCGCGGATCCAATCCGGGCGTTGCATCCGCATCGCGGATCGGGTCGTGCCTGTTCTGGCGCGTGTCGCGCGGCCGGTCATCGCCGTGCTCGCCAATGTCTTGGATGCCGCGGAATGCGCACAACTCATCGCCCTCGCTCGCCCGCGTTTGCAGCCCTCGACCGTCGTCGATCCCGTCTCGGGCGGCAACCGGGCGGCGGACTATCGCAGCAGCGAGGCGATGTTCTTCTTGCCGGGGGAGACGCCGCTCGTTGCCGCGCTCGATGCGCGATTCGCCGAGATCATGAATTTGCCCGTCGATCACGGTGAAGGGCTCCAGGTCCTGCGCTACCGTCCCGGCGCTCGCTACGCGCCGCACGTCGACTTCCTCGTGCCGCGCCACGCCGCCGGAAAAGCCTCGCTGAGCCGCAGCGGGCAGCGAGTCAGCACGCTCGTGACGTATTTGAATGAGGTACCTGGCGGAGGCGAGACCACGTTCCCCCACGCGGGACTGTCCGTGTATCCGTTGCGCGGCAACGCCGTCTACTTCGAGTACTGCAACAGCCGTGGTCATGTGGATGCCGCCTCGCTGCATGCCGGCGAGCCGGTGACCGAAGGTGAAAAATGGGTGGTGACGAAATGGATGCGCGAACGGCCGTTCGTTGCCGAATCCGCGAGCACTGCCCGAGCGTAGGCGAGCATGAGGTCATCTGCCTATCACCTAACCGACATGGGGTTGTTACCCCGTCGATATAACCTCGAATCAGCATCACGTGAACTCAAAGGGATTCCATGAACAGATCAGCACGCACTCATCTCATCGCGCTCGCCGTGACGGCGGTTACCGGCACGGCTCAGGCCGCGAGCATCAGCCTGACCAACTCCGGCTACACCGATAACTTCTCGGAACTCGGCACGAGCACCACGGTGCCCACCGGCTGGGCCGTCTATGACGGGGAATCCGGCACGGGCAATACGACCTGGACATCCAGCACCGGCATCGTCGCCAACGGCGCGAGCGGGAGCGTGCAGTCGATGGTGGCCACGACCACTGCTTTTCAATATTTGAGCAGCACCACGGCGACCTATGCGAATGGCGGCTTCAACGCGCCCGTGTCGCTCGTCACGAGCGGCGCGACCAATCATGCGCTGGGGACCGATCCCACGGGCAATTCGGGCGTCGCTCTGCAGCTGACCCTGACCAACAACACGGGCGCCGCCCTCAACAGCATCGACGTGAGCTACAGCATCGTGGCGTTGAACGCCGGCACGCCACAGGGCACCGGCAATGGAAATGCCGAGGAGTTGCCGGGCTACGAACTGTTCTACAGCACGAACGGCAGCACCTGGACCAACGTGTCGGATCTGAATCCGACGCTGACGGGGGGAACGAACGCGGACGGAACCGCGATACCGGCCGTTCCCGACAAGGCGGGCGTGACGGCGGTTCCCACGTATCAGCTCACGCTGGCCAGTGCCGTCGCCAACGGCAGCAACCTCGAGCTGCGCTGGGTCGACGACAACGGCGTCTATGAGTCGCCCGACCAGGACATCGGTCTCACCAACCTCGCCATCACGCCCGTACCGGTTCCGGCAAGTTTGCCGCTGCTGCTCTCGGGTCTCGGTGGTCTCGGCCTGTGGGGCTGGCGCTCGAGCCGGCGCTGCCGCATAAATTAGGGGATTCCCGGGTACATTATCGCGGCGCGGCGTCGATAATGTAGGATGATCCGCGACATCCCAGACGTCGATCTATCCGCCTGCGCCCGCGAGCCCATTCAGATCCCGGGCGCGATTCAGCCGCACGGTGCGCTGCTGGTCGCGAGTCTGGACGGGTCTACCGTGACGCACGCGAGTGCGAATCTCGGCAAGGTGCTCGGCATCGTGCCGTCCAAGGCCTTGGGTCGCCGCTTGGATCAGGTACTGGGCGCCCAGGCTGCGGGCGAACTCGTCGGCGCAGCCCTGCACGATGGCAATCGACTCGGACGAATCCACTCGATCGAGTCGGGGGGCGGCCGGAGACTGCACCTGCGCTCGCATCGCTCGGGCGAGCGGATTTGCATCGACATCGAGCCCGCGCTGTCGGATCCGCGCGAGCGGCCGCCGTTCACGTTCGCACAAGCCGTGCTCGAGTCCTTTCAGGCGGCCCGCAACCGCGTGGAGTTGTGTGAGCTCGCGGTGCGCGGCCTGCGCAGCATTCTCGGGTACGACCGGGTGATGGCCTATCGGTTCGGTGCGGAAGGTCATGGCGAAGTCATT
>Ga0116229_10003217_pt1 | contig 26794 bp, 23 predicted proteins | sample S1TSphgellanicum_3_FD_87313 | JGI IMG/M metagenome (GOLD analysis project Ga0116229, IMG submission 87313) | Host-associated microbial communities from peat moss isolated from Minnesota, USA - S1T2_Fc - Sphagnum magellanicum MG | ecosystem: Host-associated > Plants > Peat moss > Unclassified... | reverse complement strand
CGTGCAACAAGGAGATTTCCTTATCAGCGAGGTGATTGTACGCTGCTCACCGCGATAGCCCAGCCTTTTCCACGACCTGTCGCAAAGTCATCTTAGCCGCGCCCACGCTTCCTAGAAACACGTTCGCTGCAGTGAGGAAGGTTGCGCGCATCATCATGATGATCGCTCTGCCCTGCGGCTGCCTTAGCCATCGTTCCGCGGTCAGTAGCTTGCCTAAGTACTTATGGTGATGGCGTCTTTTTTTCAGCCTTATCGTAACGCAGTCAATACGAGGCTATGGCCGTGTTCGCTCTGAGTATCAAAGCCGAAGCTGCTCAACCTAGCCGCTTTAGTCCACTGGGCCGGAGCACTCACGATCGTGCCGACGGCGAGATCGCCGTTTCCGGCGCTCTGCCGAGCGCCCTCAACGGGGTGCTGTTCCGCAACGGACCCGGCCAGTTCGAGCGTGGCGGACGGACCAAGCGGACGGTGCTGGACGGCGACGGGGTGATTCAGCGGCTGGAGCTGCGAGAGGGCCGCGCCCGTTACGCGCGCCGCTTCGTGCGGACCCCGAAGTATGTCGCAGAACAGGCGGTGGACCGCTTCCTCTTCCCCACCTGGACGAGCACCGCTCCGGGCCTGCTGACCAACGTCGGACAGCATATCCAGTGTCAGGCGGGCGTAACGACCTACGAAGCTCACGGCGTGCTTTACGCACTGGATGAGGGCGGGGCTCCCGGCTTCGAGATCGATCGCGATACTCTGGAGACGATCAAGCCCGCTGCGCTTGGACTGCCTGACGGCGACGCCGCTCCAAAGGCCCACGCCCGCCAGATCGCCAGCAGCGGCGATTGGCTGTTCTGCTCCACCCGGATGGGGCGCAACGGCATGATGATCGACTTCGTGCGCCACCGAGCCGACGGGTCGCGGGTCGCCACCCCAACGGTGGCCGCGCCGCGCATGACCCTGGTGCACGATTTCGCGGCGACGGATCGCTATGCCGTGATGATCCTGCAGGCCGCCCACATCCATGGCCTGCGCTACATGTCGGGCTTGGCGAGCTTCGCCGAGTGTCTGGAATGGCGCCCTGCGCAAGGCAACCTGGTGGTGCTGATCGATCTCGCCAGCGGCGGAACGCAGACCTTCGAAGCGCCGGCCTCCTGGACTTGGCACATGGCCAACGCCTATGAGGTCGGGGGCGAGGTGGTGGTGGACTTCGTAGGCTATGATGATCCCGGCCACTTCCTGGGCAAGGACGCCCAGCTCGCCGCGGTGATGCGGGGAAAGGAAGGCGTGCACGGCGCTGCAGGCCAGCTGCGCCGCTACACGCTGAGCCCGGTCTCAGGCCGCCTGAATGAGATCATTCTGTCGGACGGCAACTTTGAATTCCCTGGGGTGGACGGCCGGATCAGCGGAGACAGTCACGGCCGGATTTACCTCACCTGCGGGTTCCAGCCCGGCATGTTGCACAGCGGGGTGGGCGCATTTGATGTCCAAACCGGGCGCCTGGACGCCTTCGACTTCGGCGCGTACTCCAATGCGGGCGAGCCCATTTTCGCCGCCAACCCGGACGGGGCGGCCGACGACGGTTGGATCATCACCCAAACGCTTGACACCGCTCGCGGGACCTCGGGCTTCGCCGTCTTTGACGCGCGGCGGATCTCGGAAGGCCCGATCGCCACGGTCGAGTTGGGGGAGACCATGCCGATCAGCTTCCACGGCTACTGGGTTGAGCACTAACCGCGTATCGCGGCCTTGCGCCCGCGACCCGGCAGACCTGCCCGCGGCCTTGTCGCCGGTAAGTTTTGTCGCAAGGCATACCAACCGCCTAAGGCGTGCTAGTTGTCGTCTCAAAAGGCGGATTGGCGGCATGGGGAAGACGCGGCAGACAGTGATCGGCCTTGGCCTCGCGATAGCGATCATCGGGGCTTGGGTGGGCGTACATGTCTATGGGGTGTTCGTCCTGAGGCTCTCGTGGTCCAAGGCGTGGTCGATTCCGCTGCTTGCGGCGCTCGAGACCTGGCTTGGGGCAGGTATGTTCATCGTCGCCCATGACGCCATGCACGGCAGCCTAGCGCCCGGCGTACCGGCCCTGAACCTGTGGGTCGGACGCCTTTGCTTGAGGCTCTACGCCTTCTTCCCCTACGCCAAGGTGGCCGCCAAGCACCACGACCACCATCGCCATTCGGGGCAGGCGGCCGATCCGGACTTCCACGACGACCAGCCGCGGGCGTTCTGGCCCTGGTATTGGCGGTTCTTCCGACAGTATTTCGGCTGGGCTCAGGTGGGGGCCATCTCCACCGTCGTGGTGATCTACGCCCTCGTGCTGCATGCGCCGATCCTGAATATCCTGCTGTTCTGGGCGCTCCCGTCCCTAGGGTCGTCGGCGCAGCTGTTCACCTTCGGCACATGGCTGCCGCACCGGCACAAGGATGACGTCTTTTGCGACCGGCACAATGCGCGGTCTCTGGACTATGGCTGGCTGTTGTCGCTGGCTGCGTGCTTTCATTTTGGCTACCACGTCGAACATCATCGCTCGCCGCAGTCGCCCTGGTGGGCCTTGCCGACGGTCCGCGCCCAGCGCCTTGCTCGTGAAGCCGCCTTTACATGACCATGACGCTCTGGAATGGCGTGAGCGTCATCAGAATGGCGTGAGCGTCATCAACACACGCGCAGCCGCCGATCGGGACGGCGCGGTCGATCTTCTCCTGGCCGGCGGCGGCCTCGCCAACGGCCTGATCGCCTATCGCCTGGCGCAGACCAGGCCCGAGGTGTCGTTCAGGCTGGTCGAGGGCGGCGAGGTTCTGGGCGGGCGTCACACCTGGTCCTTTTTCAGTTCCGACCTGGGCCCGGACGGCGATTGGATCGCACCCTTGATTAGCCATGCCTGGGACCGCTACGCAGTCCGGTTTCCGAAACGGAAACGGCGGATCGCCTGCGGCTATCGCAGCATCCAGTCCGAGAAGTTCCATGACGTGCTAGCCGCCGCCCTTGGGGACCGGGTCGTCACCTCCGCGCCAATAGCGTCCCTCGAGCCGGACGGTTTGATCCTGAGCGACGGGCGCCGATTGGCCGGCGCGCTGGTGCTCGATGGGCGGGGACCCGAGCCGATGCCGGACCTGGTCCTCGGCTACCAGAAGTTCGTCGGCCAGACGGTGCGTGTCGCCGCCGATCATGGCCTTGACGGTCCCGTCATCATGGACGCCACCGTGGACCAGAAGGACGGCTACCGCTTCGTCTATGTCCTACCCTGGGACGCGCGCACCCTCCTGATCGAGGACACCCGCTATACCGATGGGGAGGCGCTCGATCTTGACGATATGCGTCAGGGGATCGGCGACTATGCGGCGGCGCAAGGATGGATCGTAGAGGCGGTTCTGGCGGAGGAGCAGGGCGTGCTGCCCGTCGCCCTCGACGGCGATATCGAAGCCCATTGGCGCAGAGCCGCTGGCCGGACCATGACCGGCCTTCGCGCCGCGCTGTTCCACCTCACCACTGGCTATTCCCTGCCCGACGCTGTGGGCCTGGCCAACGCCATCTGCGCCCTGCCGGTGATCGACGGCCCTTCGGTGGAGCGGCTGGTGCGGGAGCGCTCGATCCGGCTCTGGCGCGAGCGCGCCTTCTTCCGCCTCCTGAACCGGATGCTCTTTCGGGCGGGAAAGCCGGGGGAGCGTTATAAGGTGATGGAACGATTCTACGGCCTGGCCGCACCGCTGATCAGCCGCTTCTACGCGGCGCGCCTGACGCGGTACGACAAGCTTCGCATTCTGACCGGCAAGCCCCCGGTGCCATTTTTTGCTGCACTCACCTGCATCGGCGAGCAAGGACACCCATGAAGACGGCGGCGGTGATCGGTTCGGGGTTCGGTGGTTTAGCGCTGGCCATTCGGTTGCAGTCGGCGGGGGTGCAAACCACCCTTTACGAAGCCCGCGACAAGCCCGGCGGGCGAGCCTACGTCTATGAGGACGCGGGCTTCACCTTCGATGCCGGTCCCACCATCATCACCGATCCCGGCTCTATCGAGGAGCTGTTCGCGCTCTCGGGCCGCAAGCTCTCTAGCTATGTGGAGCTGATGCCGATCTCGCCCTTCTACCGGCTCTGCTGGGAAGACGGCTACAGCTTCGACTATGTCAACGACCAGGCCGAGCTCGACCGCCAGATCGGGGCCAAATCACCGGCGGATGTCGCGGGCTACCAGCGCTTCTTCGCCTATTCCAGAGAGCTCCTGCAGGAAGGCTATGTGAAGCTCGGGGCGACGCCGTTCCTGAGCTTCTCAAGCATGGTTGCGGCAGGGCCGGCCCTGATGCGGCTGCAGGCCTGGAAGTCGGTCTACGCCAAGGTCGCGGAGTTCATTCACGATGAGCAGCTGCGCCAGACATTCAGCTTCCACTCGCTGCTTGTGGGCGGCAATCCCTTCGCCACCTCGTCCATCTACGCCCTGATCCACGCGCTGGAGCGCAAATGGGGCGTCTGGTTTCCCCGAGGCGGCACCGGCGCCCTGGTGCAGGCCATGGTGCGGCTGTTCGAGGATATCGGCGGGACCTTCCATCTGAATACGCCGGTCGCCGCCATCGAGGCCCATGGGACGAGCGTCACTGGCGTGCGGCTGGCAAGCGGCGAAATCCTGTCGTTCGACGCCGTGGCCAGTAATGCCGACGTGGTCCACACCTATCAGACGCTCCTCGCCGCCCACCCGCGGGGCCGTTCGCAGGGGGCGGCGCTGGCGGGCAAGCGCCACTCCATGTCTCTGTTCGTGATCTATTTCGGGCTAAAGACCCAGCACCCCAACCTTGCCCACCACACGGTGCTGTTTGGGCCGCGCTATCGCGAGCTGATCTCAGAGATCTTCAAGGGACCCGAGCTTTCCGCCGATTTTTCCCTCTATCTGCACGCCCCGTCCCGCAGCGATCCGTCGTTGGCGCCTGAGGGTCAGGAGGCCTTTTACGTGCTGGCGCCGGTGCCTCATCTCGGTTCGGCCGACATCGACTGGGCCGTGGAAGGGCCGGCCTATCGCGACCGCATCTTCGCCTATCTCGAGGAGCGCTATATTCCGAACCTGACGCGGGACCTCGTCACCAGCCGCATCTTCACACCGCTGGATTTCCGGGACCAGCTGAACGCGCATCTGGGCTCGGCCTTCTCGCTGGAGCCAATCTTGACCCAGAGCGCCTGGTTCCGCGCCCACAACCGCGACGACGTGATCAAGAACCTCTATGTCGTCGGCGCCGGCACCCACCCCGGCGCCGGGGTGCCGGGCGTGATCGGTTCGGCCAAGGCCACGGCGTCGCTGATGCTGGAAGATGTTCTCGCCAGATGAGGGACGGCGTCCTCAACGCTAGCCGCGAAAGCATCCAGAAGGGCTCCACCAGCTTCGCCGCCGCCACGCGGCTATTCCACCCCAAGGTCCGAGAAGACGCCCACCTCCTCTACGCCTGGTGCCGGCATTGCGACGACGAGATCGACGGGCAGGTGATGGGCCACGGCGCGGTCGGGCTTGATCCCGTGCTGGCGGCGACCAAGCTCGCGGAGCTGGAAGACAAGACGCGCCGAGCCTTGTCTGGTGAGGTGATGGCCGAGTCCGCCTTCGCCGCCTTCCAGCGCGTGGCGCTGCGGCACGGCATAGCGGCGCGCTATCCCTTGGACCTTCTGGAAGGTTTCCGCATGGACGTGGAAGGGCGCACGTACCGGACGCTGGATGACACGCTGCTCTACGCCTATCACGTGGCCGGGGTCGTCGGGGTGATGATGGCGCAGGTGATGGGGGTGAAGGACCTTCCGACCCTCCGCCGCGCCGCCGATCTCGGCCTTGCGCTGCAGCTCACCAATATCGCGCGCGATGTGATCGAGGACGCCAAAGGTGGTCGTGTCTATCTGCCGGCTGACTGGCTTGGCGACGCGGCCGGCGATCCGGCGGCTGTGGCCGACCCCGCAAACCGCGCGGTGGTGTTCGCGGCGACCGAAAAGCTGCTGGCCGCCGCAGAGCCTTACTATGACTCGGCGCTCGAAGGACTGAAGAAGATCGACTTTCGCTCTGCCTGGGCGGTGGCGGCGGCGCGGGGGATTTATCGCCAGATCGGCGCCGAGGTGCTGGCGAGGGGTCCGGGCGGCATGGACCGGCGCGCGTCGACCCGGTCTCTCACCAAGCTCAGGCGGATCTTGGAGGGCGGCCTGATCGCCGCCCGCGCCGCGACCTTCCGCGCCAAGCCCTTGGAGCCGGCCCGCCCGGCGCTTCAGACCTTCCTCTAAAGCTTGCGGCGGCCTTCAATGGCCAAAGCGGCAAGAAAGCCGACGATGGCGAACCCGGCGAGGACGGACCAAGCCTCCAGAACCTTAAGATCAACGACCTGGCGCCAGAGCACGGCCTGATAGGCCTCGATCACCCAGGCGTGCGGGGTCGCCAGGCCGAGCGTCTGCAGCGCAGCCGGCATCAGAAAGCGCGGCGCCATGGAGCCGCCCACCGCCGCCAGGATCAGGATAACGAAGTTGGAGACGGTCTGGGCCTGCTCGCGCGTCTGGCAGGCCGCCGCCAGAAGCAGCGCTATGCCCGCCGCCGCCGCCGCCGCGCAGAGGGCTGTGGCCAGCCAAGGCATGAAATTCTGCGCTAGAGGAATGTGATAGATCGCGGCCGCTACGCCGAACAGCACCACGGCCTGCGCCACGCCCAGCGCCGTCAGCCACAGCATCCGCCCGCCGAGCAAGGGGGCGACCCCACCGACGCTGAGACCGAGCCGCAGGCGCATGCCTGTCCGGCGCTCGTCGATCAGGCTCATAGCGCCCTGCATGGACGAGAACATGAGGAACAGGATGCTGACCGCGCCGGCGTAGTAGATCATGATCGGGTCGCCGCCGCTGAGCATCTGCTGCCGCGCGAACGGCGCGCGGGGCGGCGCCATCGGCGCACGCCCGAGACGCTCTCGCTGCTCCCGGGAAAGACCCAGCAAGGGGCCGAGGCGCACGATGTCCCGCTTCATCATCACGTCAGGCAAGGCCTGCACGGCCGCGGCGTTCACCTGGGCGGTCAGAACCTCTCCCGCCGCCTGCCGGCCGGGATGGATCAGCACCGTCAAGGGCGTCGGATCCAAGCCGAGATCCCCGGCGATGATCAGGCCCGCGTCCTCTTCCCCATTGGCCACGGCGTCGCGCAGGGAGGCCTTATCGTGATAGGCGGCGAGCCGTCCGCCGAGCTCATGGTCCAGCGCTGAGACGAGACGGCGGCTCTCCGGGCTGGCCCCCTGGTCGACGACGCCCGCCCGTATGTCGAGCTTGCCGCTGGCGCCCGCGCCGAACACCGAGGCGAAGACGATGAACACCACCGGCGGCAGGATGAACGCCAGAATCAGGCCCGCCCTGTCCCGCCAGAGGCTGAGCGCCATCACCCGCAGCATCACCAGGATCATGGCGCGGCCTCTCGGCTGGCCCAGCCGATCAGCGCCTCGATCCCCGGCGGCCGGACCGCAAGTTCGCGAACGCCTACGCCTGCGGCGCGCAACGCTTGATCGATCTGCACCGCACGGGCCGGAGCCTCCTCGATCAAGCCGGACCACGTCGCGCCCCCGTCCGCGCTCGAAAGGCCATGGGCGTTCAGGATCGGCGCCCCGAGCGTGCCGCCGCCGGCGAGCCGGACCGCGAGTTCCTGTCGCGCGCCGAACGCCTGGCCCATAAGACCGTCCAACGGGCCTTCGGCCATGAGGCGCCCAGCGTGGAGCACGCCCACCCGGTCTGCGAGGGTGGCGATGTCCTCTCCATCATGACTGATCAGAAGGACGGCGGTGTCGCGAGCCCGCAGGCGGTCGATCAGCCTGCGCAACACCACGCGGGTCTCCGCGTCGAGACCCTCGGTCGGCTCGTCCAGCACCAGGAGGCGAGGCTTGTGGACGATGGCGGCGGCCAAGTTGGCGCGTCGCCGCCAGCCGCCGGAAAGCTGGTCGATCCGGTCTCGGGCGCGCTCGGCGCAGGCGGTTTCGTCCATCGCCTTGGCGATGGCCTCGGAGCGCCCCTTCCGCACGCCGGCGAGCGTGGCGAAGGCGTCGAGATTCTCGGCCACCGTCAGGTGTGGATAGAGGGCGATCTCCTGCGGCGCCACCCCGATGATGCGACGGGCGGCGGGGTCTCGGGCCGGATCGCCGCCGAGGACGCGCACCGTTCCGGAGTCCAGCGACAGCGCGCCGATGGCGGCCTTGGCAAGGGTGGATTTACCAGCGCCGTTGCGGCCGATCAGAGCGTAGACTTCGCCCGTAGCGATCTCGAGGCTCACGCCGGCCAGGGCGTCTCGTTCGCCATAGCGTCGGCAGGCCTGGAGGACGCTTAGAACAACTGCCGGCTCGGCCGCCACGTCAGGCCTTGGGCATAAGGCTGAGCGCGTAGGTGGCCAAAGGACAGTCGCGGTCGCCCAGCGCCGTGAGGGCCTCCTCGATGACCGTCTCGATCTTTTCAAGAGCGCCCTCCACGCCCCAAAGCGTGACGAAGGTGATCTGATCCTTATCCTGCAAGACGTCTTTGCCCGTGGCTTCGGAGGTCGAGGTCTTGTCCTGCAGGTCGTCCCAGAGTTGGAAAGCGAAGCCCAGGCGTTCGGCGAACGACCTTGCGGACGCGCAGCCCGCAGGATCGGCGCCGGCGATCACCGCGCCGCCCTCCACCGCAGCCACGAACAGGACGCCGGTCTTCTGGTGGTTGAGGCTTGTCAGGGACGCCTCATCACGGGCGGAGGCCAAGTCCCGCAGGTCGCGCATCTGGCCCGTGGCCAAGCCGCCGAACCCGATGGCGCGGGCCAGCATCATCGTCAGCCTAAGGCGCGTCTCCGCTGCAAGGCGGTCATCCGCGGCGATGACGGCGTAGGCTTGGTTCAGGAGCGCGACCGCGCTCAGCACCGCCGCATCCTCGCCGAAACGCCGATGCAGGCTCGGCTGACCTCGCCGCATCGCCCCGTTATCCATGCACGGAAGGTCATCGAGAACGAGGGACGCGGTGTGGACCATCTCCAGGGCGCAGCCGAAATCGAGCGCGGCCAACGCGTGGCCGCCGAAATGAACCGTGGACAACATGGCCAACATCGGTCGAGCGCGCTTGCCGCCGCTCAGGCATGCGGCCCGCACCGCGTCCGCCAAGGGATCGGACCCGCAGGGGGGAAACAGCGTCTCCAGTCTGAGGTCGATGAATCCGCGCTGCTCTGTCAGAACGGGCGTCTTCTGCCCAGGCGCAGGTTCAAGCGTCGCGCGCGCCAAGCTGCTCACCATTGCACCCTTACCACGCAGACGCTTCGCGTTGGTTGGGGATGGCGGACGACGCGGCGGCGGAGTGTGCTGACGTTTTATGGCCATCCGGAGCGCCATTGGCGCTTATCCTGCCGCCGAGCGCAACCCCGATGTGGCCAAAACGCGCCGATCGGCCTCAACGCCTGGACAGCGCGAGCTTCGCCTTGAGCTCCCGCACCGGACGCACCCAAAGAAATCCGTACGAAACACAGCCGTTCTTGCTGGCCACGGCGTGGTGTATGCGGTGCGCTTGCACCCGAGGTTTCCAAAAGCCCTGCCGCCCATCCCAAGGAACCGGAAAGCGACGGTGCACCAGGCCGTCGTGGAAAAAGAAATAGACTGCGCCATAGGCGGTGACGCCGAGGCCAAGCGGCAAGAACCAGACCGACACGTGCAGGCCGAGCCATATGCCGAGGATGGCGGGCGCGGCGAACACCACGGCGAAGAGATCGTTCAGCTCAAGCACGCCGGCATGATGAGTATGATGGCTCTCATGCCAGCACCACAGAACGCCGTGCATCACATAGCGGTGCATGACCCAGGCGAACCCCTCCATGCCGATGAAGGCGGCGATGAAAATGGCGATCTGGGCGAGGGTCGCGGGCATGATCCTAATCTAACGCCGCAATTCCGGCGACGGAAGGTCCCGATCTTGACGTCGCGCCGGCAAGCGCCAAGGGTGGGGCGTGATCGGCGCCCTCATCCTGACGACCCTGGCGCTCAGCGCCATCATCGCCCTTCGCTATCTGCTGATCGCGAGCGCGGCCTACTGGTTGTTCTGGGGCGGCGACGGGCGACGCCTGCGCTCGCGCCAACTCAACCGCCAATCGCCCCGGCGCGAGACCATACGCCATGAAGTGATCGCCTCTCTGATCGCGACGCCGATCTACGCCCTGCCCGCGGCCGCCGCGCTGGTGGGCTGGCAGCACGGCTATACCAAATTGTACGCCGACCCCGCGGCCTACGGCTGGTGGTGGCTGCCTGCGAGCGCAGTGATCTATCTGCTTGCGCACGACGCCTTTTACTACTGGCTGCATCGCGGGCTGCACCACCCGCGGGTATTCGGCTGGGCGCACCGGGGACATCATCTGTCCCGCGACCCCAGCCCCTTCGCCTCCTTCTCGTTCGATCCAGCCGAAGCGCTCCTGACCGCCTGGTTCCTGCCGGCCCTGACCCTCGTCATTCCGATCCAGTTGGAGGTGGCGCTTACCCTGCTCATGTTGATGACAGTTACGGCGGTGATGAATCACGCCGGCCGGGAGATCTGGCCTTCAGCGTGGCTAAATCGCGCGATAGGAAGCAGTTTAATTACTGCCACTCATCACGATCGGCATCATAAGTATTTCAATGAAAATTTCGGCCTATATTTTCGATTCTGGGACAAGATCTGCAATACTGATCGGGTTTGAGGCTTCACACGGGTCGCCTTATTTGATTGATCGACCCTTGAGCAATGATGTAAATTCAACCTATGATGCTTAAGTCAGATTAAGCTATGACGCGTCGATTGTCCTAGCGTCATATGGAAAAGCGACCCGTGGGCTAAACCGCCGCGGCGCTCCCGGCGAAGCCGCGCAGGCGGGCCGCGATGACGTCGCCAACCGCCGCCACGGCTGCGGACCTCGGGAAGTGCGCGCGCCAGGCGATGCGGACCGTTCTCCCGGCTTTCGCCGCCAAGGGTCGCAGTACGATCCCAACATCCTGCGCAGCGCCGGCAGCAAGACCCGGCACCAATGTCGTCCCATAGCCGGCCGCCACCATGTTGAGCAGCGTCGACAGACTCGCAGCCCGCAGGGCGCCGCCGAGCGCCCCGCCGGCGCCGCAAGCCTCCAGCGTCTGGTCGCGCAGGCAATTCCCGTCCGCCAGGACCAGAATGTCCGGTTCCAAGTCCGCCTCAGCCACAACCGCGCGTCCGGCCAAGCGATGATCAGGCGGCAGCGCCGCAAGGAAGGGCTCGTTGAACAAAGGTCGGCTGACCAGATCCGGCCCGTCCACATCTGTGCCCAGCAAGGCCGCGTCAAGCTCATGGGCGCGAAGTCGCTCTAGCAAGCCGGTTGTCTGCTCCTCCCACGGTTCGAGCTCGAGAGCGGGCAGCGCCTCGTGCAAGGGCGCGAAGACCAGGGGCAAGAGATAAGGCGCCAGCGTCGGGATGATGCCGAGCCGGAAACGCCCGGCCAGGGGATCGCGCAGATCTCGCGCCACATCGAACATGGCCTGCGCCTCTGCGACCACAGTGCGCGCATGTCCGATCATCCCTCGACACGCGGCGGTCGGCGCGACCGCCTTGCTGGTCCGTTCGAACAAGACGACGCCGAGATGCGCCTCCAGCTTGCGGATCTGGACGGACAAGGTGGGCTGGCTAACGCCGCAGGCCTTGGCCGCGCGGCCGAAATGCTCGTGCTCGGCCACCGCCAGAAGATAGCGCAGGTCGCGGAGATTCATGACGGCATGATCATAGTCAACACCTATCACACTCATTTATATTTGGCGCTGTCATTTATTATGGGGAGCTTCTAAAACGCCGTCATCCAAACCCGTCGTTTGCCGGACCACGCGGTCCGTAAGCGGCTCAAGGGCGAGCCATCCTCGTTCCGGGCGCGGGCCAAATCGACTTCTTGAACGGGTCCTGTCGCCTCCAAGCGGGCCGAGGACCAAAGCCAAGATCGGAGAGAAACATGGACGGAAGCGATAGTGTCGATCCCAAATGCCCAATGGGTCATGGGAGCAAAGGCAGAACCAGGCGCGACTGGTGGCCGGAGAGCCTGCGCCTCGAAGGTCTGAACCAGCACGCCCCACGGTCCAACCCGATGGGCGAGGGGTTCGATTATGCGGAAGAATTCAAAAGCCTGGACCTGAACGCCGTCATCGCCGACCTGCACGCCCTCATGACGGACTCCCAGGACTGGTGGCCGGCTGACTTCGGCCATTACGGCGGCCTCTTCATTCGATTGGCCTGGCACAGCGCCGGCACCTATCGCACCAGCGACGGCCGTGGCGGCGCCGGCGGCGGTCAGCAGCGTTTCGCTCCGCTGAATAGCTGGCCGGACAACACCAACCTCGACAAGGCGCGCCGCTTGCTCTGGCCGATCAAGCAGAAATACGGGCGCAAGATTTCCTGGGCCGATCTCTACGTCCTGGTTGGCAATGTCGCCCTTGAGTCCATGGGCTTTAAGACCTTTGGCTTCGCGGGCGGACGGGCAGACACCTGGGAGCCCGAAGAACTTTACTGGGGTCCGGAAGGATCCTGGCTCGGCGACGAACGCTACAGCGGCGAACGCCAGCTTCACAAGGCGCTCGGCGCCGTTCAGATGGGTCTGATCTACGTCAATCCCGAAGGCCCGAACGGCAATCCTGACCCGGTCGGCTCGGCGCGCGACATCCGCGAAACCTTCGCCCGCATGGCGATGAATGACGAGGAGACGGTGGCGCTGATCGCCGGCGGACATACGTTCGGCAAGACGCACGGCGCAGGCGATCCGTCGTTCCTGGGGCCGGAGCCGGAAGCCTCTGCGATTGAGGATCAGGGCCTCGGTTGGCGCAGCAAGCACGGGGCTGGTCATGGGGCGGATGCGATCACCGGCGGCCCGGAAGTGATCTGGAGCCAGACGCCCACCCAGTGGAGCAACCACTACTTCGACAACCTCTTCAAGTACGAATGGGAGCTGACCAAGAGCCCGGCCGGCGCGCAGCAATGGCAGGCCAAGAACGCCCCGGCCGACATTCCAGACGCTCACGACCCGTCGAAAAAGCGTGTTCCAACCATGTTGACCTCTGACCTCGCCCTGAGGTTCGACCCCGCGTACGAAAAAATCTCGCGGCGCTTCTATGAGCATCCTGACCAGTTCGCCGACGCCTTCGCCCGGGCGTGGTTCAAGCTCACCCACCGCGACATGGGTCCGGTCCAACTCTACCTCGGGCCGCTCGTGCCCAAGGAGACCCTGATCTGGCAGGACCCGATCCCGCCCCTGGATCACCCGGTGATCGACGATCAGGATATCGCCGATCTGAAGGCCAAGATCCTGGGGTCGGATCTCTCGGTCTCGCAGTTGGTTTCAGCGGCCTGGGCCTCCGCCTCCACCTTCCGCGGCTCGGACAAGCGCGGCGGCGCCAACGGCGCGCGCGTCCGGCTTTCACCCCAGAAGGACTGGGCGGTGAACAATCCAGGGGATCTGGCGAAGGTGCTCCATACCCTGGAAGCGATTCAGTTGGAGTTCAACGGGACGGCGGCGGGGGGAAAGAAGGTGTCGATGGCCGACCTGATCGTTCTCGGCGGCTCCGCAGCGATCGAGCAGGCGGCGATGAGCGCCGGAACCGCGGTCGCCGTGCCCTTCACCCCCGGACGCATGGACGCCTCCCAGGAGCAGACCGACGCCGAATCGTTCGCGCCCCTCGAGCCCAGCGCCGACGGGTTTCGCAACTATCGCCATGGCGAGCAGTTCATGGCCCCTGAGGAAGCCCTGATCGACCGGGCGCAGCTCCTAAAGCTCAGCGGACCAGAGCTGACGGTCCTGGTCGGCGGCCTCCGCGTCCTCGGCGCCAACGCCGAAGGCTCCAAACACGGGGTCTTCACCGATCAGGTCGGGACGCTGACCAACGCCTTCTTCGTGAACCTGCTCGACATGGGCGTGGAGTGGCGGGCGACCGGTGAAAACGCGTTCGAAGGCTTGGACCGCAAGACCAAGCAGCGGAAATGGAGCGGCACGCGCGTCGATCTGATCTTCGGTGCGCACTCAGAGCTTCGCGCGCTGGCGGAGGTTTATGCATGCGCCGACGCCCAGGAGAAATTCGTCAAGGATTTCGTGGCGGCGTGGACCAAGGTGATGAACCTCGACCGGTTCGACCTCGGCTGAGCTATTTCAGCGAGGATCTCGGACGCAGCTTAACCTGGCTGCGTCCGAGCCCGAGATCCGGGATAGATCGCAGCGCCTCATGACTGCGGTCACCCTGAACGGTGGGGAGGAGGACTGCTCATGAGAGCGCTCGAAGTCGCTCTTAAGGAAGAGCTGCGGCGCGCGGGTCTCTCCGGAAGGGGTGCGCCGGCGCGCCTGCTCGCCATTCTGCGCGGCGCGGCGGAGACACATCTCAGCCTGGCGGAGGTTATGCAGATGGCGACTCAATCCGGCCTTGCGCTGACAAGCCTCAGACTGGCCGGCCATCTGGAGACGCTCGCGGACCATAAATTAATCCGGCGATGGCCCACGACCACAGCAGAACCCGTGTTTGACACCGTACCCGAAGCGCACGCGCATCTCATCTACGAAGACACCCATCAGACCGTCGATCTTCACGTCTCGCCAGAGACGCTGCTCGCGATCATCCGCAGAGCCTTAGATCAATGGCCCGATGGCGTTGAAATTCTGATCCGGCTCCCGGCAAATTCGATATCCGATGCGGATAGCAACACCGCCAAACCCGCTTCGACCTTTGCTCGCGATTGGACGGAGGACCCCTCGCCAAATCCCTGATGCGCGACGACCGCGACGTCCCGGTTCTCCCCGTCACGGCGCACAAGCACGTCGGAGCCATCTACGTCGCCGGCGTCGCCCGTCGCGCCGCCGGCCGCGCACGCATCGCAAGAGACGTCAGATAGCGTTCCGACCAGACTGAGCAAGCACATCATTAAAACAGTCTGTTACACGCTCTCCAAAGCGCCGCCCGGCATCTGCACAATCGACAGCAAGGAATCGAGCCCGTTCAGGGTCTTGGACCGCACCGGGACGCTCGATCTCGCGCGGCGTCGTAGTATGACCTTCGATCAGGTTGGAGTAGTAGCAGTTCATGACGCGCACGAGGTCGGCGAGATTCGCCGCCGAACGCGGATGCAGCCGATTATCCAGCGCCCCAGACGCACGCGAAAGCTCCGCCACGAGATCGAGGACCTCGGCGTTGGCTTCGTCGAGCAAACTCGGCTCGATGCGGCTCGGTGTTTCGATCAATGACATAGTGACTTTGGTTGCCGATCTTACAATTTCATAAACATATGTATTTATAACATAATTAAGGCTGAAAGGCGCGGAAATTGCCGATCTTTATGCCGATCTGAAATCCGAGGCTATCAGCCTGTTTTAATTTGCTTTTCCCGTTCGAGAGCCCGCTCAGCCTGCCGATCCTTGTCATCGGCCTATGTTGGACCAGCGCGCGCTGGACGGCGCCTCGCAGATGGGGCGCGAGCTCCGATCAGGGGAAGGCTTCTCCTTCCTGGCAACCCTTTTCTCGCGGGGCAGAGGATCGTTTTCTGTTGTCGTCGGTGCGCCGCAACCCGCCTACGAACGCGCAGAGACGATCAACGCCTCTGGATTTCGGCCCTAGGGGTTCAACAGCACGGTCGTTGTTGTCGAGAGCCCCGGGCGCAGCTTGGCGAGGCCCGCCTGGCCCGGGTCGAAACGGATCCTGACCGGAACGCGCTGCACGATCTTGGTGAAGTTTCCCGAGCCTGGTTCGAACGGCAAAAGCGAGAACTCAGATCCCGTGCCGGGGGCGAGGCTGTCTACGCGCCCGGTCAAGACGACGCCCGGCAGGGCGTCGACCTTGATCCGCACCGCCTGGCCAGGCTGCATGCGCGCGACTTGGGTTTCTTTGAAGTTGGCGGTGACATAAAGGGCGTTCAGCGGCTCGACCGATAAAAGCCGGGTGCCGGGTTGCACGTAGTCGCCTGGCTCCACCTGGCGATCGCCGACCACTCCGTCCACCGGCGCTCTGATCAGGGTATGGGTCTGATCCTGGCGCGCCAGAGTCAGGGCCGCATTGGCCCGATCTAGGCCCGCTTGCGCCTCGGCGAGGGCCGCGTTCAGCGAGGCGCGCTTGGCCTTGACCACGCCCGCCTGATCGCGGCTAACTTGAAGTTCGGCCCGGCTGTGGTCGGCGCCCGACTGGGCTGTAATGGCGGCGGCCCTATAGGCGTCCGCGTCGCGCCGGGCCACAGCGCCGGAGGCCACCAGGGCCTCAAACCGCCTGTGGTCCATATCCGCACGGATATTCTCAGCGTCAGCAGCGCGAACCCCGGTCTCAGCAGCGCGAATGGTCGAGCCGGCGAGTTTGACCTCCGCGCTGAGGGACGCCAAGGCGGCGCGCGCGGATGCGACCCCGGCTTCGGCGGTCTCTACCTCGGCCTTGGCGCCCGCCACCCGGGCGTCGAACTCCTCCGGATCGATCCTGATCAGAGGCTCGCCCCGGTGCACCGGCTGGTTGTGAGAAACGAGGACCTCGGCCACCAGGCCCCGCACCTTGGGCGCGATCACCGCGCTATCGGCCTCAACATAGGCCGCGTCCGTGCTCTCGCTGGCTTTGGGCGATATGATAAAGAGGCCGCCGCCCAGAGCCGCGGCCACAGCGGCGCCCACAGCCAGGAGCGTCCGGGTCGAGAACGGAAGGACGCGCGTCTTAGGCGTTGCGGTCTGTTTTGCGCCGTGAGCGGCCGGCGTCTCAGGGGCGATCAGCGCCCCATCAAGCCTGGTCGTGCTCATCGGTCGAACACCAGAAGGGTTGAGGTGGCTGATGCGTAAAGGACGCCCTTGAGATCCTTTAAGGCGGCTTCAGCAAAGCCCGTGCGCCGGCCGAGGGTGATCACCCGGCCCTCGGCGCGAACCGGCCCGGTCGCCTCGGTCATCGCCTTATGGTAGGCGATCTTGAGCTCAAGGGTGGTGTAGCCCTGGTCTGATCTCAGTCTGGAATGCACAGCGCAGCCGCAGGCGCTATCGAGGAGGGTGGCCGCATAACCCCCGTGCACCGACCCGATCGGGTTATAGGCGTGACGCCCAGGATCGCCTTCGAACACCGCCCGGCCCTCTTCCACCTCGATCAAGGTGAAGTCGAGGGACCGGCCAATGCCGGGCATCAGGCCGGCGCGCATCAAGGCCCTCAACGGCTCGAGCCCGGTCAGTCCGGGGGCGACCTCATCGACCAGGCTCATGGGTGAGGCTCCATGCTGTCCGGCCGAAGACCGAGCCGGTGTTTCAGGGCGGCGCGCGAGGCCTCTAGGATGCGCTCTGACTGCTCCGCATCTGAGGTTGCCCTGGCCAGGGAAAGGGCGCCGACCAGCTCGGCGACCACCGAATGGGCGAGCCCTGCCGGATCGTCTTTCTCCAGGCGGCTGAGGAGGCCCTCAAGACGCTTGGTCAAGCCCGCCACCCCTTGGCCGTAAACCACCCGCGCCGCGCCCTCTAGCCTTGGCAGGTCTGCGGCCAGGGCGGTGATCGGACAGCCCGTCGACCGCGCGTCCCTATGGGCCTGAGAGAGATAAAAATCGATATAGCGGATCATCCCCTCGGATGGGGAATAGCCGTCTGTAGAGCGGAAAAACCGGCTCCGCGCATCCTCGAACATCTCGCCGATCGCTGCGGCGATCAGGGCGTCCTTGGACGGGAAATGGGCGTAGAACCCGCCATGGGTCAGGCCGGCCTTGGCCATCACCGCGCCGACGGCGATCCGCTCTGGGCCCTCCTCCCGGATCGATTTGGCCGCCGCTTGCAACACGCGCTTGCGGGTCTTCTCCTTGTGTTCAGCGCCGTAGCGCATGGCTTGCGCCTCCTTTTATATGATGATTATAATATAAAGAAGACGCCCCCGGCAAGGGGCTGTTCACGCAAAGGCGGCCGCGATGGCGAGGATCAGCTGGAAAGGCGCGCGGACGCTGTTTGGCGATCCGTCCAGGCCCCTGGTTGCGCCCTCGGAGCTGCCGGCAAGCCGCAAGTACCTGATCTTCGCGGTCATGGCGTTCGGCCAGTTCATGGCCCTGATCGATATTCAGATCGTCGCCGCCTCCCTCAACGACGTTCAGGCGGGGCTTTCGGCGGGGCCTGACGAGATCAGCTGGGTTCAGACCGGCTATCTGATGTCTGAGCTTGTGATGATCCCGTTCTCGGCCTTTTTGGCCCAGGCCCTCTCCACTCGCTGGCTGTTCGCCCTATCGGCAGGCCTCTTTACCGTCGCAAGCGCCCTTTGCGGCGCGGCCTGGGACATCCGCTCGATGGTGCTCTTTCGCGTCCTGCAGGGCTTTGTCGGCGGCGCTATGGTGCCGACGGTCTTCGCCACCGGCTACGCCCTCTTCTCAGGCCCGCAGCGGGCGATGATTCCCGCCATCCTCGGCATGGTCTCGGTTCTGGCGCCGACCCTGGGGCCGACGGTCGGCGGTTTCTTGACCGACGCTATCGGTTGGCGCTCGATCTTCTACATCAACATCCTCCCGGGGATCGCCGTCACGGTCCTCGCGATCGTGCTGATCCGGGTCGACCGGCCGAACCTTCGAATGCTGCGCCAGATCGATTATGCGCACCTTCTGTCCATGGCGATCTTCTTGGGCGGCCTCGAATACGTCCTTGAGGAAGGGCCGAAGAACGACTGGTTCGGCGATCCAAAAATCCTGACCGCAGCCTGGGTCTCCCTGGTCGCCTTCTGCCTTTTCATCGAGCGCTCGTTCTGTTCGGGGGGGCCCGTGGTCAGGCTGAGCCCGTTCCGCAAACCCACCTTCGCCTTCGCCTGCCTGTTCAACCTCGTGATCGGCTTTGGCCTTTACGCCTCAACCTACCTCGTCCCGGTCTTCCTGGGCCGCGTCCGCGGCTATAACGCCCTTCAGATCGGCGAGACGGTCTGTGTGGTGGGCGTCACCCAGGTGCTGTCGACCCTGATCGCCGCCCGGCTTTCCCAGACGGTCGACCCGCGCAAGACCATCACCGTGGGCCTGATCCTTTTCGCCACGAGTCTTTGGCTGGCCTCCTCCATCACCCCGGACTGGGGCTTTGAGGCCTGGCTCGCGCCGCAGATGCTGCGGGGGTTCGCCGTGATGCTCTGCATCGTTCCGAGCGTCGGGCTGGCTCTGGGCGGCTTCGCCATGACCGAGCTTCGCTACGCGTCGGGCCTCTTTAATCTCATGCGCAACCTCGGAGGCGCCATTGGCATCGCAGTGGTCAATACCTGGCTGCAGGACGGCGCCAGAATTCAGGCGGCGCGGCTCGGCGAGAGCCTCGGCCGCCAAGGCGCCCATGCGCCAGGCGTGATCGCCGCCCTCGCCAGACGGTTGGGCTCGGGCCTCGGCGATCCAGAGCAAGCCCTCCTCCTGGCGAAGGGGCAGTTGGCAGGGTTGATCGCGCGCTCCGCCCTGACCACCGCCTTCAACGAGGTCTTCCGCACCATGGCCCTCGTCTTCATCTGCGCTCTCGTCATGGTCCCCTTCTGCCGACCCGCGCCGCAAATGGCGGCGGTGACGCCGGAGGCGCACTGATGACGCTTATCCCCAAGGCTCGCCCGATGATCCGCCGTCTTAGTGTGTCCTTGGCCGCCGTCCTGGCCGGATGCGCCGTGGGTCCCAACTATCAAGCGCCGCGTCTGGCCCTGACGCCAGGGTTTCAGGCGCCGACGCCGAGCGCAAAGCCAGGGAGCCAGCCTGTCAGGCTTGACGCCTGGTGGACGGGGTTCGGCGATCCTGAGCTCACCCGCATCATGGGGCGCATCGCCCAGGAAAACCTTGATCTTGCAGAGGCGCGCGCCCGGCTCATCGAGGCCCGCGCCGGCGCCAGGTCCGCCGGCGCCGCCCTTTTGCCGGCGATCGACGCATCAGGGTCCGCAGGCCCGGTCGACCAGTCCCTCGACGGCCCGATCGGGACCATCGGCCGACATCTGCCCGGCTTTGAGCGCGACACGGGCGACTACGCCCTCGGGCTCGGCGCCCGATGGGAGATCGATCTCTTCGGCGGCCTGAGGCGCGGGCGCGAAGCGGCTCTGGCGGGCGCCGCAGCCTCGGCGGCGGACCTTGAGGCGGCGAAGGTCGCGGTGGAGGCAGACGCCGGCGACGCCTATGTTCAGGTGCGCGCCTATCAGGCCCGCATCGCCCTCGCCCGCCAGGAGGCCGAGGTCGAGACGGATCTTGTGGCCCTCTTGAGCCAAAGGCTGAGCCAGGGCGTCACGCCTGAACTCCAGCTTCATCTTGCCGAAGCGGCGCTTGAGGGGGTCAAGGCCTCTCTGCCGACCCTGAACACCGGGCTTGAGGCCGCCCTTAATCGCCTTGACGTCCTTATGGGGGCCCAGCCTGGGACCTACCGCGCCGAACTCACGCTCTCGGGCGCCATTCCTGAACCCCCGGGTTTTGGCGGGGACCCCAAGCCAGGAGAGCTCCTGCGCCGACGGCCCGACGTGATCGCCGCAGAGGCGAGGCTTAGGGCGTCGAGCGCGGAGATTGGCTCTGCGGTCGCAGAATATTATCCCAAGATCTCGCTTTCGGGCCTGATCGGACAAGATAGCCTTTCGCCGTCCGAGCTCTTTCATGGGGACGCCCAAACCGGCCAGATCCTTGCGGGCCTCCGCTGGCGCCTATTCGACTTCGGCCGCATCGATGCGGAGGTTTTGGCCGCGCGCGGCAAGGCTGCCCTGGCCCTCGCCGCTTATCGCCTCTCGGTGCTGAAGGCGGTTGAGGAGGTGGAGAACGCCCTGACCGGTCTTTCGGATGATCGCGCGAGAGCCGCCTCGCTTGAGCTCGAGATCAAGGCGCTGACCACGGCGCGCCGCCAGGCTGAGGCGGCCTATGAAGGCGGCGTCGACAGCCTGATCGAGGTGAGAGACGCAGATCGGGACCTTCTTAGCGCGTCTGATCAGCTCATTCAGGCCAAGGCCGGCGCAGCCCGGGCGGCGGTGGCCTCGTTTCGGGCTCTGGGCGGCGGCTGGACGAGATAGGGCGCTCCGCGAGCCGCCATGGGGCGCCGGAGCGACCAGGGAGAGCGCTCCGGCGCCCAGGCGAACCATACTCGTCCGCCAGGGATCCGCGTTCCCCTCCGACAGGTCGCGTGGACGTGATAAAATTGACGAGCATCGGGCTTCGCGTGGAGCCCGAAACGCCATATTCGCGCCAAAGGGCGGGTGTTTGCGCAACAAGCGGGCAATTGAGCTATGTTAGCTTGGCGCCAGGATCGTTCCTCAGGCGTTCAGACCCTAGGCGTATCGGTGTGAATTTTGGAAACACGGCGTTGACGGGTCGTTGAGGTCGTTAGCGTTTCATCGGACTGGGAGAGCGCATGGCGTTCGACGGTGAAGAGATACAGCCAAGGCCCGGCGGCGCGCGAGCGGCGACGGCGCCCCTGAATCTCGGCCTCGGCCGGCGCACCGACCTTGACTGGCTTCGCGTGATCGCCTTCGGCCTTCTGATCCTGTTCCACGCGGGCCTGGTTTACGCACCGTTCGACTGGCACATCCATAGCCGCCATACCGAAGGCTGGCTCCGCCAGGGCATCTTGCTGACCGGCCCCTGGCGCCTGACCCTTTTGTTCTTCATTTCGGGCGCCGCCCTTAAACTGATGAGCCGCAAGCGCTCCGCCGGCAAGGTTGTCGCCGCGCGTCTGGCGCGGCTGATCCCCCCGGCCCTTTTCGGCATCCTGGTCCTCGTGCCGCCGCAGGCCTTCATTGAGGCCGTCGACAAGGGAAGCTGGCACGAGGGCTTCTTCGCCTGGTGGATCAACGAGTTCAGCCCTCAGGGGATCGCCAGCGGCGTTCCGGTGAACCACCTCTGGTTTGTGCTCTATATTCTTGTCTACAGCGTCCTTACCGCGGCGCTGATCGCGGTTCCCCGCGTGCAGGCGGCCCTCGCCAGCGCCGTCGGCCACGCCCTGTCGGGTCTGACCCTGCTGGCGGCGCCGATCGCCTATCTCACTCTGGCGCGCCAGGGCCTTTTTCTCCACTACGGCATCTCCAACCACCTGTCTTCGGACTGGTATAACCACGCCGTCTCCTTCGGGGCCTTCTTCCTCGGATTTCTTGTGGTGGGACAAACGGGCTTTTGGCGCGCGGCGATCCGCTGGCGCTGGGTGTCCTTGATCGGCGCGGTCCTGGCCCTGCCGACGCTGATGGTGCTCCAATCCGCGCCCGCGACCGCGCCTGAGCCCTGGTTGATCAGTCTCGTCTTCTCGATCGATCAATGGGCGAGCATCGTCGCCATCCTGGGCTTTGGAGCCCTTCACCTTCAGAATAAAGACGGGCGTTTGCTTCGCTACCTGACCCAGGCGGTATTCCCCTGCTATCTGGCGCACCAGACCATTCTGGTCGCCGCCGTCTGGATGGTGCGGCCCCTGAACCTGCCGGCTCTGGTCGAGGCCCCGCTCTTGGTGGCGGTGACCATAGGGGGGTGTTTTGCGGTCTATGAGACCGTCCGGCGCATCAACATCATCCGCCCTCTATGGGGACTAAAGCCCCTGGCGCGCTCCAAAGAGGCCGCCGCCGCCCTGATCCGGCCGCCCGCCGCGGCGCCGGGCCGTAAGGACGCGCCTGGCCTCACCGCAGAAGCGGCGTGACGCCAGGACAGCTGCGAAGCCTGCTTTTGAGAGCCGGCGCAAGTTCGCCCCTGATCGCGATCGGCTGCATCCTTTTGGCCACCGCCACCTATCCCGGGTTCAACAACGCCACCCAATATCTTAGCGAGCTTGGGGGGACGGGCGCGGCCCATTCGATTTTCTTCAACCTCAGCCTTATCGCAGCGGCGATCGGCGGCGCAGCCGCCGGGGTGGGGTTCACCATGGCCGTGCCCGCCCTCGGCGGCGGGCGGATAGCCGGCGGGATTGTCGGTCTGTGTTTTCTGGCGGCGGCCGTCGGCCTCAGTTGCGGGATCGTCTTTGTCTACCCCAATCCCTGGCACAACCTGGTCCAGCTCGGCCTTGGCATTCAGATCGCGCCGTTCGCCCTGCTGTGGGCCCTCTGGCGCGCCGACGGGATGGGCGCCCTGCGCTGGTTTCTCATCCTGGCCGTTGTGGTGATGCTGATCCTGACGGTCCTGACCAAACACCTGATTTGGCCAAACCTCGTGAACGGCCTTAACGTCGGATGGTGGGAAAGGGGCTACGCCATCGTCCTCGTCACCTGGGGCGGCGTCGCGGCGGTCCTGATCGAGCGGCGCCTCCTGCGCCTCGCCGGCGCCGCCGGCTGATTCGATTTCGCCTGTGGCGGGCGCCCATTTGTTGGGCGTCTTTGATAAGATGGCCCTGTGAAGCCCGGGCCGGCGCCCGCAAACCGAAACCAAATGCCTTTGAAACCACAAAGTTCTTGCTTTAGGGGGCCCTGACATCACATAAATGTGATCGCTGCTGAAACGCCTTAACGACGGGCGCATCGGCAGCGGAGCTGAACGACCGCACCACCCCTCATAGGCGTATCTGAGCTTTGGTCCTCTCACGCAGAAGCACCGTAGCGATGCTGGCGGCCGGCGGCTCCTCCTTCTGGGCCTATGCGCGCCCGTCCGGCGCTGATCCCTCGAGCGCTTCAGGCGCCGGCGCCGAAGGCGTTGCGTTTGACGCATCCGGCGTAAGGGCCAGAGCCGCCCTCCTCGCTGAAACGCCCTATCAGCCGCCGGCCCAGCAGACCGGCGCCGCGGCGCTGGTCACCTACGACGGCTGGCGCGACCTCAGCCGGCCGCGCCCGGGCCGGGCGCGCTGGTCTGACGACGGCAGTCTGATCCATCTCGAGTATTTTCCGACGGGCTACATCTTCAGAACCCCGGTCGAGCTCTTCGAGGTCAAGGACGGGCGAGCCCGGCCGATCCATTACGACGCCGCAGACTTCATGGCCTCGGACGCCGAGCTTGAGGCGGTCCGTTCAATCATCGGGCTGTCGGGCTTTCGCCTGCAGGCCCCGATCAATCACCCTGGGGTCTTCGACGAGATCGGGGTGTTTCAAGGGGCGAGCTACTTCAGAAGCCTCGGACGCGATCAGCTTTACGGCCTCTCGGCGCGGGGGATCAGTCTTGGCACCGGAGACGCCAACGAGGAGTTTCCGGATTTTAGGGCCTTCTGGATCGAGCGGCCCGCCAAGGGCGTAGAGACGGTCGTGGTGCACGCGCTTTTGGATGGCCCGAGCCTCACCGGCGCCTACCGATTTGTGATCACACCGGGGACGGCGACCACATTCGAGGTTGAGGCCAGTCTCTTCCCCCGCCGCGCCATCGCCAATGGCGGTCTTGCCCCCCAAAGCAGCATGTTCCTGTTCGGCGCGCAGGACCGGCGGGCGATCGATGATTTCCGGGGCGAGGTGCACGATTCGGACGGCCTTGAGATCCGCACCAAAACCGGCGCCCGCCTATGGCGGCCGCTCACCAACCCCAAGACCGCTCATGTCAGCGTGTTTCAGGCGGACCACCTGACCGGCTTTGGCCTCTGCCAGCGCCTCCGGCGGCTCGACGGCTATAGCGATCTTGAAGCCTATTACGAACGGCGGCCAAGTCTCTGGGTCGAGCCCCGCGGCGACTGGGGCAAGGGCGCCGTCCATCTCCTCGAGATGCCCGCGCGCGACGAGACCGACGACAATATCGCCGCTTTCTGGCGCCCTGAAGAGCCGTGGCGCGCCGGACAGGAGGTCAAGATCGCCTATCGCCTGTCCTGGGGGATCGGGCCGGCGTCCGACGGCCTGGGCTCGGTGGTCGCCACCCGGACGGGCAAGGCCCTGAACTCGACCGACCGCCAGTTCGTGGTCGACTTTGCCGATGTTCCAGACGACGCCACGGGGCTGCATGGCGTTGTGACGTCGACGAGCGGCGCAGTAGGCCCCGTCAGCCTGATCAATTTCCCTGACCGGGCGCAAGTGCGCGCGGGCTTTCGTTTCACGCCGCCGGCCTCCGGGCATGCGGACATCGAACTTCGGCTGGTCGGCGACAGCGGCGACCTCTCAGAAGCATGGCGGTTCCGATGGACATGAACAGCAGCCTCGCGGTTCGACTGACAAAGCCAGACGATCACATCCACCCGGTGGTGTTCGACGAGAACGCCAAAGAGGTGTTGCCCCGCCCGGCGGCCCTCGCGATGCCGCGTCAGCGGCTGACCCGGGTCAAGACCCCGGGATTTGGCGCGCGGACACCGGATGCGGCGGACATAACGCCTAAGACGTCCCCAGGGGATATTGTGCGCCGCCGGATCCTCTTTTTTGGCTCGACCCTCGCTCTGACCAGCCTGGCGCTTGCGACGCCTGTGTTCATCTTCCTCCACGACGGCTTCATGCCGATCGAGCTTCTGGCGATCGCCCTTTTGGGCGTTCTTCTCCTGGCCATCTGCGCCTGGTTCGTGAACGCGGTGGCGGGTCTCGTCATCCTCATGAGCGGCAAGGGCAAAGATCCGGTCTGCCCCGACGGTCCGACCCCTGCGCCCAAGGCGCGCACTGCGCTTTTGATGCCGCTTTACAACGAGGATGCGGCGGCCGCTGTCGGCCGCATGGCCCGGATGGAGCGCGCCCTCTCAGCCCTTGGCGCCGAGCGGAACTTTGATCTCTTCGTGCTTTCAGATTCCCGCAAGGACGAGGTCGCCGAGGCAGAATGGACCGCGGTCAAGGCCCTGCGCGCCACGGCCAAATGCCCGGTCTATTATCGCCGCCGCGCGGAAAACCATGAGCGCAAGGTCGGTAATCTGTCCGAATGGGTGCGCCGGTTCGGATCGGCTTACGACTATATGGTGGTGGCGGACGCGGACTCCTCCATGTCGGGCGAGACCCTCCTGAAGCTGGTGGACGCCATGGAGCGCCACCCCGGGGTTGGTCTCATTCAGACCACCCCGACGATCGTCGGCGGCACCACCCTCTTCTCCCGCGCCTCTCAGTTTGCGGTCAAGCTCTATGGCCGCGTCGCCGGCGCCGGCCTCGCCTGGTGGTGCGGGTCTGAAGCGACCTATTGGGGTCATAACGCCATCATCCGCATTGAAGCCTTCGCCGCCTCCGCAGGCCTTCCGACCCTCAAGGGCCGCAAGCCCTTCGGCGGGCATGTCATGAGCCATGACGTGGTCGAAGCGGCGCTTTTGCGCCGAGGCGGCTGGGCGGTCCATCTCGCCGCGGACCTGCAGGACAGCCATGAAGAGACGCCGCCGAGCCTCGCGGACTTTATGGTGCGCGAACGCCGCTGGGCTCAGGGCAACCTGCAGCACCTGGCGCTGGTGACGGCCCCCGGGCTTCACTGGGTCAACCGGATTCAGTTTATGATGGGCGCGATGGCCTATCTGGCCTCGCCGCTGTGGCTATTGTCGGTGATCGTCGGCCTCGCCATCGAGCTTCAAAGCCCGACCGATTGGGATTCCTTCTGGTATCTTCTGGCGCCGAAGGTCACCCCCTTCCTATGGGGCTCGGGGCTCTGCGCCTTCCTCCTGCTCGGCCCGAAGTTCATGGGCCTTGTTCTGGTGCTGAGCCGGCCCGAGGAGCGGCGTGCGTTTGGCGGCGCTGTGAGGCTCCTCAAGAACGCGGCGACCGAAGCGCTCCTCTCGGCCATCACCGCGCCGATCCTGATGGCGCGCAATAGCCGGACCGTGTTCGAGGTTCTGATCGGGCGCGACTCGGGCTGGACGCCCCAACGCCGGACGGCCGAAGCTCTGACCGCCTTAGAAGGGATACGCCAACATCAGTGGGAGCTCGGCGTCGGCCTTGGCCTCAGCTCGGCGCTCCTCTTCCGACCCGACCTTTGCATTGTGTTCGCCCCGATCCTGGCGCCCCTCCTCTGCACGGGGCCGCTTTCCGCCCTCCTTTCAGACGCGCGCATCGGCGCACAATTGAAGAAAAAGGGCGTGCTCGCGACGCCCGAAGAGTTGCCGGACGCCGCCTCTATTCCCGTTCGTGAGCCCCGTGAGCCG
>Ga0116229_10003214_pt1 | contig 26805 bp, 25 predicted proteins | sample S1TSphgellanicum_3_FD_87313 | JGI IMG/M metagenome (GOLD analysis project Ga0116229, IMG submission 87313) | Host-associated microbial communities from peat moss isolated from Minnesota, USA - S1T2_Fc - Sphagnum magellanicum MG | ecosystem: Host-associated > Plants > Peat moss > Unclassified... | reverse complement strand
TAAACATACCCTGTAAATCATTAGTTCAAGAGAGAGTGGGGGGGGGGGGAGTTGAAAAAATGTCACATGGTAAAATATCTTGGAATGGCTTCATAATAAAGGTCTCAATGAAGAATCACAAGAATTATGTGTCAATAACCGCTCTTAGCACAAGTATTTTTTTGGCTGGCAAAACTTCGCCATTTTTTGACAAAGAAGTTGGAAAAATTTTGGATTTTTTTTTCCTAAGTGAAAATTTGACTAATTTTTCAACTTTTTTGTTAAATTTTTTCAAAATTTTGGGGGGAAAGGTCTAAAAGAAACAAAATTATAGGAAAAAAAGAAAAAGAAAAAGAAAAAACGAAACCGCTTAGCACAAGCTAGAAGAAGGGATTTTCTTTTCCCCTTTTTGTTGTTCCTACACCCAGTTGGTTCCTTGGTAATGGCTAAACACCCTAATGCGCGTGAGAGTTGTTTATTGAATAAAACTCAAGAAAGATCATGCATTTAATGTTACGGAATCCCCTTAAATATCTCTATTCTTTCATGATGTTTCCCGTTGTATAATTTTGTCAAGTATTTCTTAAATATATCTCTATTCTTTCATGATGTTTTCCCATTGTATAATTTTGTCAAGTATTTAATGGTACTACGATATTCACTCACAATCTTTTTTATCCTACTCATGTCCTTCAGCTAAAAGCTGCACAAAACTTTAAGTACTCTTTCTTTTGTTGTTGCCATGTTGTTGTGCACTAACTTATGTGGGCCCTTTCTTTGGAACCTAAAGTTTTTTGAACATTTGTTTTTGGCTTTACTTGTATACTTTTTTTTCTTTTTTTTTCTTTTTCTTTTTGTTTTGCGTTAGGTACCAATGGGTCCTTTACCCATGAGTATGACACTCCATATAAAAATAAATTATTCCACACAATTGCGCACATTTTACAACGGTTTCGTGTACCCGTCAATATGACACTCCCCATATGAAATGACTTATTTCATAAGATTGCACCATATTTTACAATAGTTGCTTGTACCATCCACTCTAGTCGGCACCGTTTTGCAGCCCCAAAAGTTGGCCGTGCTTTAGCCACTTCTGACCATTCACATGGCCATATTAAATCACCACCCCCAAGGAAAGACACACCCCGGGCCCCCCCTGGGCAGAAATAAAATAATGGGTTGGGCAAAGCTTTCTGGGGGATGGATTGGGGAGGGGTTGGGAGAGGCATGGTAAAGATGTTCAGAGTATGTATGTATGTATGTATGTATGTACTATGAACCCTAATTGGGATTGGTTTGCTGGTTCATTTGGTAACCCTAGGCATTTTTGGGTTTAAGTTTGGACTCTCGATTTCCTTTGTTTGAACTACCTTGTGAAAAACCCTTAAGCTTTTTTTCTTTTTTTTTTTTCCTTTCCCACTAAATAATGCACATTTGCAATCATCAAGTGCATTCCATACACTTCAAGTATGGAGAGCAAAATCTATTTGCCATGGATGTATTTTCTCTCTAACCATGCTCGTTAGCTATGTACTAATGTTCGAAACATCCACATGTATTTACCTACTTGTTAACCCAAGTACCTTATCTAATTACATAGTAACCATATATGTTCTCCAACCATGGTTGTTAGCTATGTATTAAGTTCTAACCATCCCCATGTTTCTACCTACCTACCTATTAACCCAAGTGCCTTATCTAATTACATAGTAACCATGTATGTTCTCTAACCATGGTCGATAGCTATGTATTAAGTTCTAACCATCTCCATGTATCTACCTACCTGTTAACCCAAGTGCCTTATCTACTTACATAGTAACCACATATGTTCTCCAAGCACTTATCTATAATCTAGGGAACTCACAAAGGTTAACTCACAAAGGTTACCTAGGTAGGTAATGTGAGGAAGGGCTTACATGGTAGGTTACCAAGGCAGTAGTAACCCAGTTGTGGTTCCATCCATAACTCAATGATAATGGGTTTGCAATCGATGGTACACTGGTGGGTGCTGGGTTGGGATGGATGATATTTGGACAGAGAATATCACCCAAATATCATCCATTTGGTATTTTATTGTGGCATATATAATATCTAACATTAATATTGTAAATTTTTCATTATTTGTGTAATATATGCCATAACCTAATGTTTAAACTACAATACCCACCTTGAGAACCTTAATTTTGTCTAGGTAGACTAGTTATAGGGTTTTTTTTGTTTTTTATTTTATGTAATTATTATTATTTTATTTTATTATTTTATTTTTATTTTATTATTTTTTCAATTTAAAAAGGTTTTAAGGATTGATGACCTACTTGGATGAAAATCTAATCATCCAAGTAGGTTATTAACATTGGTTGGTTCTTTTGGACTAAAGAGGGGGGGGGGGGTAAAACCCATCCAATGTCCGTCTCCGGTTTCTTCTCCACCTACAGAGTCGGGTTTCGAGTAGGTAAGTGCTGTATATCGGACTTGGTAATAATTACTCAAAAAAAAGGGGGGACGGAGATTGCTTTTCATTCCGTGAAACACAAAGTTTTATGTATGTATGTACCTCATGTGGGGTCACACAAGTTACAAGGGGGGGTTGACCCCACCGTTCGAACATATTTATTAATGTTGTTTCTGTTGTTTCGGTTCCTTCTGGTTTTGGAACCAGACGAACAAGGCTGGTTTTGTTTCGGTGCCTTCTGGTTCTGATCCCGAACCAGACTAAGGAATGAACGACACCGTCACAGTTCACCAAGCCCCTATGCTGGAATCCAAACCGTGCAACCAAGCTGTTGCAAGGAGCAGAACCCTTTGTTTCAGGCTTCCAAACCGTACAACCAAGCTTTTGCAAGAACCAGAACCCTTTGTTGCAGGCTTCCAAACCGTGCAATCAAGCTCTTGCGAGAACCAGAACCCTTTGTTGCAGGGTTCGAAACCGTGCAACCAAGCTCTTGCTAGAACCAGAACCATTTGTTCCAGGGCTTCCAAACCGTGCAACCAAGCTCTTGCAAGAACCAGAGCCCTTTGTTGCAGGGCTTCCAAACCGTGCAACCAAGCTCTTGCAAGAACCAGAACCCTTTGTTCCAGGGCTTCCAAACCGTGCAACCAAGCTCTTGCAAGAACCAGAACCCTTTGTTGCAGGGCTTCCAAACCGTGCAACCAAGCTCTTGCGAGAACCAGAACCCTTTGTTCCAGGGCTTCCAAACCATGCAACCAAGCTCTTGCAAGAACCAGAACCCTTTGTTGCAGGGCTTCCAAACCGTGCAACCAAGCTCTTGCAAGAATTTGTTGCAGGGCTTCCAAACCGTGCAACCAAGCTCTTGCAAGAACCAGAACCCTTTGTTGCAGGCTTTTTTTGAGCACAAATGTCTTATTCTAAGCCAACAAACAACAAGTACTACTTTTTCAGAAAGGCAAAAGGCAGGTCCCCCTTTGTACCCTAGTCAGGCAGGTGATTTGCTATACTAGAGTCCAAGGGCAGCTTCATCAACACATGATGTCAGTCAGTCCAATAACTAATTAATTTCCAAGTTTCCATGTTTTTAAATAATAAATTTATTCTTGAATATTCCCAAAGATTCCCTGTTTTGGTCACCCAATGTTGTTGTTCTTTTGAGGAACAATATTAATATTAATATTAATATTAATAATTCTTTTTTCAGAATTTTAAATTTTGTTTCTTTTTACAAATAATATAATTAGTTTTGTCAAAGCTGCCAAGGGACTACTATGATTGGACAACACTCTCTGATGATACACCATGTGGTATAATAATAATAAGAAGCTGTGTGTGATTTAGATGCAACTGGACCTGAGTTTTTCACAGCCAGAGCAAAGCTTGGAATTGTTTCTGAAAACACCAAAACAAGGGGTGTGTGTGTCACACTGTTGGCCTTGCCATTTACATTAAAAAAAAGTATATATTCTTAAGGCAAAAGAACAATTATGGAAATTCAAATAAATATCTCACCATGTAAGAAATATAATCTTCAGAAAAATCCTCTGAAAGAAACTAAAATCCTTCAAGATATCATAACTCTATAATTAATCTCAAGTTTTTTCAATCGCAAGCCAAAATATCACCTTTCAAAAATCCTTGTTTAAAAATAAACCTACTTTCTAGGGGGCAAAATCTCGTAAGCTACTATACTCTTTGATGAACCTAAACACAATATCCTTCCCTTGGTAGGCAAGGCCAACAATGGATATTGCTAGTGCTGATTATGTATATTATTACTGATTAGTGCATTCAGGCTAATATTTTTTGGGGGGTGGGGAGGTTATGGGAGTCCAAAACTGGGGACCAAAAAAGTGACGACCACTGTTGTTGGAATTTGCCAGAGCTGAATTACAGCCTGGAATGTCTTGTGCCGCACGGTCGTTCGAGGCCCGCCCGACCTCGCGCCCGCTCGCTCGCTCTCTCTCGCTCTCGGACTGCAGCTCCTCTTGCTTGCTTCCGATGTAGCCTCGCTCGCTCGCTCGCTCGCTGGCGGATTTCCTGCTGGCAGATCGATCGAGAGCGCATTCTTAATGTTGGATTCGCTGGTTAGTCGACAATGTGATGTAGCTTGAATCGAATGCTTTTTCTGTTGGCCGATTTTCGAGAGTTCAGAAGATGGCGTGCCGTGCAGCTAGCTGTGGCGGTGGTTGCAGCAGGAGGCCGGATGATCAGTTCTCGCGGGAAGTTGCAGCCTGGAGTGATGATAGATAGATACATAGACTTTGTCGTTGGTTGTTGTTGAAGAATGGGTTGCTGTTGTAGCAAGCAGCAGATCATAGACAGACGAGTGAGTGTTGCATGTGGAGTTTCAGATTGGGTGCAGCTGTGCAAGTGGGGCTAGATGCCGGAAACCCTCGACTCACATGAGCTCAAGGAAGCTGCTGTTCTGGGAGTACACATTGTTGTTGTTGATGAGCGAGGCGGAAGTGCACTTGAGTGCTTGTTGTTGTAGCAACTAGATTAATATAGTGGAAGAACAAGCGCGCTGCAGCAGTTTTGTTCTTCAGCTGTGGAAGGAAGGATTAGCTGCTAGTGATCATGATCAGTACTACTAGTCCTGATCTCTCATGTGATCTGCAGTAAGCAAGCTTTGTTACAGTTCGCGACGTAGCTGCTGCGATCTCTGGTAGAATGCAGGAGAGTAGTTCGGAGGAGTACTTAGTACTAGAGGGTGTGCAGGAGCTGCCGTTGGCAAAGAAGCTCATGGGTTTGGAGATCCCGCGAGATCTTGCTGCTCTAGGCTACGATTTTCCGGAAGAAGAAGAAGAAGATATGAGGAGCAGGGCCCATGAGCTTGACCTTGAAGAAGCTGAATCTCAGCAGCAGCAGCAGCAGCAGCACCGGGCTGCGGAACAGTCGTCTGCAGCAGTGGACGCGGCTGATCAAGTGTCGGACATCAAGCGTGTGACATATTGGCAGAAGCAGTTTAGAATCCCGGCTCGAGAGCAGCAAGATCAAGTCGAGGACGTAGCTCCTGAGAGCTTGAAGACGACTAGTGTTGTAGCTGAAGAGGCACTAGTGCTCACAGACGCGACCTCTTCGGCGGCCGTGTCCTCGAAGCTGCTACTGCCACGGTCTCTTGGCAGCGCAACAGATGAGAGGAAAATGCTAGAGCTGGAGATGGACGACATACGCAAGAAGAACAAGCTCCTGGAGGCAGCGATGACGGCGCAAGCAATGGACATGGAGGCAATGAAGCAGGAATTTCAAGAGAGGGAGAACGATCTCCTGGACAAGATCGAGTGTTTGGAACTGGCGAACGAGCAACTACTAGCAGGAGGCGAGAACTCAGGCATGATGGAACAGCTCCAGATGGAGCTCACCCGGCTACAGAAGCAAAACACCTTGCTAGCCCAACGAGAACGCGAGCTCCAGTTTCAGCTCAGCACAAAGGACATGCTACAGAAAGAAGTTCATCATCTCCAAGAGCTCAACGAGCAATTGCTGCACACAAGATTAGTACCAGAGGAAGCAGAAACAGAAGCGGAGAGCAGCAAGATGCTGGAGAGGATTGTCACGCTGGAAACTGAATTGGCAGAAGCCATGGAGGTCAACAATCTGTACAGATCGCAGCTACAAACCGCAGTGAAAACCACCACCACCACTGCAGGCAATGCTCATCTTGTTGATGCGCGGGAGGAGCTCTTGCAACAGCTCAAGTTGCAAGTGAAGGAACAAGCATCAGAGCTCCAGGAGATTCGTGACCGCTTCTACCTCATGAGCATTCGACTGGCAGAGACCGAAGCCCAACACGAAGAAACTCTGATGAAGATGAAAAGACTACAAAGTCCCCCAAGTGTTCATCTCCCACGAAAGTCTTTCGGCATCAGCTCCAGCTTCAAACTTCTGTAGAAAAACCAGAAAACATAACACCTTGTCTGTGTTTTTTCCCTCTCAGATCGTCTCCAATCCAATTCTTTTTCCAATCACCCAACAAATTTTTCCTGCAACAACAAAACATTTCGATGCAGATGATTGCCTTTCTTCTTTCTGCATCCCCACCGGCCCGAGTTTCTTCTTCTGCAATTCAGGCACCAAACTGTTGCATTCTTGAAACCCTAATTTTCCGATTCTTCTTCATTCATGTCGATCTACAAGTCTTCTTAGCATCGATTCTTTTTCTTCTTCTTCTTCGCAATGTAAGAAGTGAGTACACTGGATTTTGAGACTGCACCGGCGGCTGATCCGAATTGTCGAGCTTTGGCGGAAAATTTCTCGACTTTTCTCGAAAAAGATTTCCGGAGGTGATTTGCTTCCTTGCTTCCTTTCTCGACTCTCGCGCTTCCTTCTCGACTCGCGGCATGTACGTATTCTTTTCGTATGCGTTCACGTATATACACCTATGTATCTCACATTGTACTCGTATGTGTTTACGCGTATGTACATGTACGTCTCGTATACGTATGATTATCGCATAAGAACTCATATGCATGCATCTATGAATGTATTCTTATGTGTGTATTTATGTATTCTCTTAATGTTGTACAAGCATGCTAATTATGTTGGTTTATTTTTTGAGTGGGAATTTTTTTTTTTTTCCTTCAAAAATTGATTGTTTCTTTTCTTCTTCTCGAGAGTCTCTCAAGGTTTATAAGTTGTCTTTGATTACATACAAGGTGTGGAGTCCAATTGGAAGTGATTTTAGGGTTTTGTGATCATGAAATTTGCAAAACCCACCTTGAAGTCCAATTGGAAGTGATTTTAGGTTTTGTGATCATGAAATTTGCAAAACCCACCTTGAAGTCCAATTGGGAAGTAATTTTAGGGTTTTGTGATCATGAAATTTGCAAAACCCACCGTGAAGTCCAATTGGAAGTGATTTTAGGGTTTTGTGATCATGAAATTAGCAAAACCCACCTTGAAGTCCATTGGACTCGATTTTATGCAAAACCCTAAAATCACAAAACTCGTGAGAATGGTGTGCACTAGAAAAGCATCAACACTTTTGTGCAATTGTTGGTGATGAAGGGACCCATGAGAATTCTCAAGTGCACTACTATAAAGTCATGAAATTTTTGCACTTGAGAATTATGAATATTTTTGCTATGCCATACTATCGAAACTAACCATGTCACACCTACAAAAGGATTTCCAACAACCAACTTAAACCTACCCCAAAAACATTAAAATTTTGCAATAAATACAATATTTTGTGCTAGGATATCCTGAATTTTGCTGCTAGAAATGCAGGAAAGTTTTATAGCTTGAAATTTGAGGGGGGCCTAGAATTAGAAAACTTCAAACAAAATTAAAAACTTCTAAAGCTCTATTAACACTCTCCAAACTAATAAATGTTGCAACTAGCAAATGGATTCCACCAACAAAATAAAACCTAACAAAATGCAATGTTTTGCACTAAATACCTGACACAACTTTTGACACCAGAGAACCATGAATGATATTAAACTTACAAAAATCATGAATTTTGCACTTTAAAAAGCATTTGATGATGGACAATTCCAAAGACATTTTCTATCATCTGCGGACATTTTCAAGGACAATTTTAGAGACAATTACCTCACTTCCAAGTCCAACTACTTCTCTCTTTTTCTCTACTCACCTCACCAATTTTGGATATGAAAAGACAAATTAATGTGTCTTTTTATGTCCATGATAGTTATATTGATTCAAATTAAATTTGACATTGACATAAATAATGATGAATTATTGAAAACGGTATGAAAACATATGGAAAAAAAAAAGTTGATCATCACTGACTGGTATTGTGCAGCAGCATGTTAAGCATAATGCATTTGAATTGGTATTTGCTGTGTGAATGAAAGCAATATCTTCTGCATATAACTTTTGTTTGTTGAAGGGCAAAAGAATTGGGGAAACCCACTAAGTTAAAAAAAAAAAGGCTGGAAAGGAGAATAAACAAATCAAGTTTCCAAAGAAGAAGAAAACATTTATAAAAATCTTCTGAAATCATCAAATTTTCATACAATAGGTTCCAGCATGTCACAAAAATATAGCAGGATTCTTAATTTTTTTCTACTTTCCTCTCTGACCAGTAGCCAAATTTGGCTAATTCCTCTTATGGATGATCACCAAGAGGTAGTAGCTACATCACAAACTTGAAAACAAGGGGTGTGTGACATTGTGGCCTTGCCATTTACATTGAAAACTATCTTAAGGCAAAACAAGAATTATGGAAATTAAAATATTTCACCATGCAAAAATATAATCTTCAAAAGAGTCCTCTAAAAGAAACCAAAATCCTTCAAGATATCATAACTCTATAACTAACCTCAAGTTTCAACACAAGCCAAAATGTCATCTTTCAAAAATCCTCATATAAAAATAGACCTATTATTTATTATTACCTAGGGGCCAAAATGCCTTAAGCTACTATACTCTATAATGAATCTAAACACAATATCCTTGCCTTGGTAGCCAAGCCCAATTTTTAAAAAAACCCTGATTATGAGTTTATTTTTCAGGAACCTAATGGAATAGTCCCTAATTTTAACTGTTTCTGGTTTGAAGTTTGAACTTGCCATATTGGGACAGAACCATTAGCCAATAATGAGGCACTTGCTTGGTTTCAAAAAGATCCTTAATTGCAAAATCCTTAATTCTTTTGCTGTTTTTTGTGCGCTACATTTGAACTAGTTGGCTGGTATTCAGAGTCAAGGACAATCATGCAACACAGCATTGATGTATGCAAGTTCAGAAATTTTCACAGACAGGAAGATTGCATTGTTGTGTTGTGCTTTTTGGGTTTTTGGTATTATTGATGATGCACTTGCTTAATTATTAGTTGTAGTGTGGTGTTTGCATTAAGAGCTGCCTCCTCAATAATGAAAATTTTGGCAGAACTCATTTAGGAGTAACAAACAGCCAAATGGGCGTACATTTGAAGTACCTACCTGTGCACCACCATCCACTTTCCAGACCTTTTTTATAGACTACCTATCTACTAACTAGCTCGAGCACTCTGGTCACTGTGAGTGTGGACTTATTCGCTGCAACAAGTGTGCTCGAGTTGGGTACGAGACATAATTGATTGTACAGGAGCTTATTAGTCATGGGACACTGAAAAGGGTGAGTTATGAGGTTCATCCAACCAGCCATCAGGTGCATGCATAAAGATATTGGGGAGGTAAAAACAAATGTCAGAAGGCAACAAAATATGTAATATAACTGGGGAACTCTTGCTCATTGGTGTGCTATCACCTTATTGAGAAGCTTAGTACAATGGGTTATCGCTCAATATTTCATAACCCGTTGGGGAGCTCTTGTTCAATGGAACAAAAATGTCAATAATCGATCAACAACGTTGTTAACACAGTCTATGTAAGTATCATCTGTCAGCAGGTGGGTAGTGAATGCAAGCGGTTACTTTGTAAGTAGGTAAGTAACTTGGTGGCTACTAGGCAGGTAGATGCATGTGGATGGTTAGGACATAGCTAAACACAGTGGTAACGTCTGGGACAGAAATTCAATGAAAACATGTTCCCCATATTCACACCATCCATCCTGCATGGTGACCTGTGGGTGGCTGCTGGTTCACTCTGGCAAATAATTTTGCTACCGCCTCCTCTTCCTCCAGGCAGCAAGTGATGGAAAATTGGAGGTTTGCAATAAATGTCGTTCATCTTGCAAAGTTAGTCCCATATGAAGGAATAGTTTAAATTATTGACCAAAGCTGCTCGAATGCATCATACACTATAGCTTTTATGTGAGCTCAGCCTACATCATATTTGTAGGCAACTTTACAGTGTTTCTTTCTTTTAGGAATTTTTGTTCTTTTTTTTAAGCCAAAGTGATGATCATCCATAGAAAGAAAGATGTAAGAAAACTGATGACCATCCCTAGGAATAGTGTAAAAATGGGTTTGGACTATACATATGTTTGTCAAGGATAGAGTGATCTCCACAAGGCCTAGTAAAAAATAATGACTGCTTTTGATTGGCCACCCATAATTATTGACCCATGTTGTAACATTTAAATAATCCGTCACATTATTTTGTCCAATTAACACTCTACAATAAATATTGGTAGAGGGCCAAATAGGGGGTTGTGGGTGCAGCTGATCTTACTTACTAGACTTGGCAAGTGCAGTGAATTCCTTTTATGTTTGGTGTTTCAGTTCCTGTTTTGTATTTTTGTGTGTTGCCATGGTCTTCATTATGTAAGGATTAACTTGACTCCAACTCTGGTTGTGCTAAAATCATTGGGTCATGGTTATTAAGTGGAGATGTGACAAAATTACCACTTTAAAAGGAAGCTCCACTTGGTGCCGATCCTTTACAAAGTTTGGAAGAAACAACCCAAAAAAATGGGTCCAAGTCATACCAACACATGTGACCCAATGACCATGGCATTTCACACAATCATGTCTTTGCATGTTGGTCACCGTTCTTAGATGTTTAAACGAGTGAAACTTTGAAAAAATATGAGATTGTGAGAAAATAAATAGATCCATAATAAATTCAATATAAAATTTGTTTAATAACTTTTAATTCTTGGTTGTGTGACATTTCCATTTTCAATTATTTTCAATGTTTTATAGTCTTAAGTATTACATCATATTGGATGACATGACATGGAAAGAAGGCAACTCGTAATAGATTGGATTGATAGTAAATTTAGCTTCGACGAAGATTTGGAATTGGGCAAGATGTAAATTCTTTCAGTGTGTGAAGAAGAAATGCAAGCAAAATAAGACATGCTACTTGCTTACATTTCTCCCCACCCTCTTTCTCACACAAAACTTATAAACCCAAGTGCCTGGTTTTGACTTGCACAGAGTCGATAATAGCCACCTTCATTTTCTCGCATCCAAGGAGAGAGAAGCCACTTGAAAGCAGCCTGTCCATTTCTCAAAGGTGCCACTCCTAACATTTCCCCATTCTTTGTTTACGTGCTTCAAAACGGATCTGTTATGTTCTGAAGTATTTGCTAGTTCTGAAAAAAACAAAAAGTTTGTTGGGGGAAAATTATTTCAAGCAAGCTACTTACCATGGAAAGAGATGTCAACAAACATACAATATTGGGTGACAGATGCCAGAACATACTGCAGTGTGTCTGATGCCACTTGCTTTGCCAAGAAGCTTATGTTCTTTTGAGAAAAGCAAACCTGCCATGCATTGGAAGAAAATGTTGTGGTTTCTTCCACCAGTCTCAAAACCTCCTCCTTCAAACAAACCACAGACACGCAGACTCAGTCCCCACTTCCCTGACAAAACAAAAGTTGTTGCACATGGTTGGTTCACATTGTAGCATTTTTTGGAGCAGACAAAGGAATGCAAGCCATTGAGTCATGACAACTCCAAGATGTTGTGGAATTCTTCAACTCCTGGTTTCAGAAGTGCTCAAATAACACAAGTTTAACTCTCAAAACTTGTCATAGCCACATATGTCTTGCTTGTCCCAATTTACAATCAAGTGCACATTACAAGCAAGTGTCCCAATTCACAATCAAAGTGCACATTACAATCAAATATCCCAATTTATAATCAAGTGTCCCAAATTTGACTCTGCTTGCTTCCTCTGACTGAATTCTAGTATCCTGGAATCATACCAACCAAAGTCTGGTGTGACTCTTCTGAGGTATGGAGCCTCAACCCATTAAGACTGAGGCTCAAAATGTGATTGCTGGTTGGGAGGGAATGCACTCTTCAATGGGTTTTCCTGCCAATTGCTAATCACATTATCATGCATATGTGGTAAAGGCAAGTCAAGCAGCCAAGATCCAGAAGCTGGTCATCCTCAAACCCTGCTTGTATTAGGGTCATCCTCAAACCCTAAACCCTAAACCCTAATTTCACACATGTTAAGCTACTTCTATAGATCAAGCTTCCTCATTGTCACAAAAAATGATAGTGAAATGAATTTTATTTTTGAATTTATGCATTTAAAATTCACATGTTTTTCTAAATATCAAATTTAGATAAATAAAATTAATTCAAGTTTGCATGTACATTGGCTATAATCTATTTTTGTAATAAAATAAAATAAAATATATTTTATTTGATCTTCCATTTTTTCACATGTCATTTTGTTATATTTCAATTAAACTAAACCTCGTTTTTATTTTTATGTGAATCATTATGAACAACAAATGAAAACATCACACCCATAATCTACTTTCATTTTTTAAAGTTATTTAGTTCAAAAATGAATTAAATATTTTTAAATTATATGAATATTTTCACATCATCAAAAGTAGTATTTAAATTGTAATTCATCATATTTAAGTCATTGATTTTAATCACATTAGTCGAGTTGGACAATTCCATGCGGGTGCCATATGTGCCACATGCTTTACATGATGCTCTTTTGGATTTTTTTTTTTAAATTAGTAAAAAAACATGTCTAATTTTGATTTTAATTAAATCAAATATAGTTAATCATTTCAAACAAATGAACTTGATTCTAAAATCATTTTAGTCATGATGTTATTAGCATAAAAATCTTGTTTTTATAGTATTGCACTAACCCATACTAGTCATAGATCCAACCCCAAGTTCATCTTCCTCACACAAATCCAATCGAACATTGATAGCTTGCATAGAAAGACTTAGATAATACTTGAAAATTTGTGGAATAAGTTGAACAACAAATTGTTTTGCCTTACTACTCCCCTTTGCATCCACTATAATTCCCATCCATATAGTCCCTGTCCCTGTGGAACATATAAGGTAAGGAAATTATAGTGGTTTAGGGTTTAGGGTTTAGGAAAGTTGGATCGATCCAACTTTCCAAAGTTTTACCTTACTATAACTAGTTTCACATTAGGTGAACTGGCTTCTTTGGTGAAAGTGTTTAGACTATTAAATTGGAACATATTTTTTTGGTGTTCAGAGTGTGGACACAGAAGGTAGATGTACAACATCTTATTTATTGGCAGCATGTTTGTGTCATGTGGTTGATCAACATTGAGGTTGTCAGAATTATGTGGTGTGCCCATTTTGTGTCGATCATCATGTCAATGTCCATTCTTACACATCAATTTTTTCTATTAGGTCAAACATCAATCATTTTTTTCAATGACAAAAATTTTGATTGTCAATTTACAGTTGCCAAACTAGGCAAATGAAATTTTTTGATTGTCACTTGGAAAAAAAATTTATTTGTTACCCAAAATTTTCAATTGTTAGATTGATGATGGTTTAATTTGCACCATTGATCCACTGATTGAAAAAAAATTATGAATGCCCAAAAACATTTGGTTGCTAATTTTCAATTACCAAACCTAGAAAGAATTTGTTGGCCAAAAGTTTTTAGTTGTGCCTCAAAACAATTTTGGTCACTACTCAAAAAAAATTTGTTCATTGCCCAGAAAATTTCAGTTGTCCGATTGATGGTGGCTCAATCCCCTCTAGTGTCCTAATGATTGAAACCTTTTTGTCAGTTCCCAAAAAAGTTCAGTTGTTGTTTGAAAAAATTTCAATCATTGACCAAAAATGTTTTTTTGATCACCACATGAAAAATTTTGGTCATTGACCAATTTTTTTTATTACCACTTGAAAAGTTTTCAATCACTACAAGGTTTAAGCCTATGACCAAACAATGTTAATATTGGTCATTGTTAACTTTCCCCTAGGTAGCCCAACCTAGGTTTTGACCTAGGTTGACCCTATATTGAAATGATCTTGGGGAACATTAACATCCAAACATACACATTGTGTCATGACAAACACCCAAATGTTATAATATCCCTATTCAACATATGAGGATTAAAACAATGTTCCACCATAGCCTTACTGCCTTCATTTCAAAAAGACGATATTTATAACTATTTTCACATGGCCTATTAGACTCAACCTTGATGTTTTACCCCAACAAAAAAATATTCAACAAAAAAAAAAAAAAATTGTAACTTATGCTTCCAAGTTGACACAATTTTTTAACTTTATTTTACTAGCTTTTACAAGACAAACACTCACCTTGCTTTTGTCACTAGACTCATTAAGACATTCACCATATACATACAACTAGATTGAACCCCATGCCTAATGCACAGGTGTGTGTGTGTATTTGACAATACATATTACAAAATTACAATTACAAACTACATTTCCAAAACCTCTTTATATATGACATTCCGCATGTATCCATTGAAACCCTGGCCATTGAAAATCTTGATGTTTGCACTGCTTGTGACCTGTGAGATAGTAACATATAACTGACCATGGGAATAGACCAGAAACGGCAAATATATCCTAACGTTGTTCAATGTCTAACCTTGACTCTTGTTGATTGTGATCGCAAATGCCACTCGAACAGGAAATTGACGACAATGCAAAATAAATGGCCAATCAATCTTGGAGGGGGACATGATGATGTGTGATATGAACACACATTTGGAGATTGAAGAAAAGGAGCTTGAGGAAGCAAGAGCTCTCCTTGTAGAAACTGAGAAGCGAAAAGGCAAAAAGGGCAAGAAGGTCACAGGAGATGGGGTGAGTTCCTTTTGTAGTTAGCTCAGTTTCTGATGGATGCTTATGATTGTAAGGCTTTGGCATGTGTGCCATATCTTCTTATTGTTTTCTTTGTCACGTCGCGTTTGTATTCCACTCTTTCTTCGCCTCGTCGAAATAAACAAACCATGATGGGATGGATGGATGATCAAACAAATGGATGGATGGATGACGGGATAAATGGATGAAATGATGCTTCACGTCACAATGTCCTTTACTATATTAACCCAGGTCGAAAAGGGTGACAAACTTTTTGGGAAGAAAAATGCCATGCAGCCAATGGGAAGGCCCAAGCATGCACTCAAAGCGCTTTGCTTTTTATTCTTTTTTCCTTTGAAGGGGGGGGGGGAGGAAGGATTTTTTTTTCATTTTTCCTTGGTTCCCAATGTGTTCCCACTATGTTCCCTTTAGGTTCCCAATGGGTTCTCAATATGTCTCCCAAATTCCCAATGTGTTCCTAACATAATCTTCATAGCACCTCACTTTTATCCCATATGTTTTGGCAAATGTTGTCTTCCTTTCACCTATATAGGTGCGCCAAAGGGGATGAAATCTATATTTCAAAACAAAACTTTCTATTTTAGAAAACCTCCATAGTTTTATTTTTTTAGTGATGGGTGAATGAAATCAGTTCGTTGCAAGAAAAAATAATTTAAATTTGGGAGTCACATCATCTAATTAAGTCAAAATCCGTCTGGGGATGCTAGCCTTTGTTGCTACCTTACAAAATTGGATTTTTTTTTTAATTTGTAAAAATAAAAAACACATTAGCCCGAAGTATACCCCCCTGAAATGCATCTCTTAGAAAAAAAGGAGGGTTAAGGTAGGCATAAATTGGTGCCTCTTGTTCCACAAATACTTGGCACAAGGTCCTCACACCCCTCCGCCTTGGGAGTCTAGATTTGTTTTGGCTTACTATAAGGTTTTGCCTCATGCTTCGAGTCAGCATTTCTTTTACTAGCAAGTTTTCGCCAAATTTCGACCTATGCAAAAGAATTTTCACAAAAAAAAATGCCCAGAATTCACCAGATTTTGAAGAAGCTAAAAAATTCAAATCATCAAAATTTTATGATAACTTCTAGTAGGTAGCCACAAGACATCATAGAAATGGTTCTTTTCTTTTTTTTCTACTTTCATATCTAACATGTAGCCGAATTTGGCTAAATTATTTTTTGGATGATCATCAATTTGACTACATGCCAAAATCCTCAAAGAATTTTTGCTTCAAGTTGAGTGAGGCTGTTAACACATGGGGGATATCCCAAAATGTGCTGAGCTGGGCAAGGCTATAGCTTATTTTGAGATTGCCCCCACCTTAGGGCTCAAGCCCCAAGCATGTACAAATTTACATATTATTTATAAGAGTCATCACAAGATGCTTGTGACCGCAGTAATCTTCTAAAAAGTTGAAAAGGGCTAATCCCTGAAATCTTATTCTATTCTTTTTTCACCCCGTTGGAGTAAACAGACCATGACGGGACCAATGGATGATCGGATGAATGGACGGATGAATGATAGGATAGATGGATGAAATGATGATTCACTTCATGACGTCAATGGCACCATTAACTTTTTTAAAAGTTAAATATACATGCATTACTGGAAGAGGGTCATGAACCTAGATAGAATGAAAGGAAGGCAAAGCACAGGCTTTGAATACAAACACAATGAATAAAAAAACATAGTTATGTTATGCACCATGCTACTAGAACTTTATGTCAAACATGTAATGAATGCTAACCTACATGGTACAAATGTAGTAAGCAAAAGGGGGGAAAAATCTTCACATGATGCACACAACATAGGAAAAAACTTCACAAATTGCAAAGACAATGTAGGGAAATAAACAATGGGAAGGAATAAAAAACAAAGATTAATTATGAAAGGGAAACAAACCTTAGAAAGAATGAACTCTAATGTGAGGTCAAATTATGAACCTCAAAGACTCATCCATGATGTTAACAAGTTCATAAACATTAAAAAAGATAACCATTCAAATTAGAAGACCCAAGGTCTTATGTTGTGTCTTCCATTATGTAACTTGAACATCTAAAGCTTCATAGAAAGAAGACCAAACATGTGTTGAATTTTGATTTGATTAAATATGCATATCTGAATAGGAAACTTGGATAAACTTATTGGGATGCATTCAATAAGAGATGTGATTGAAAGAATCAACATATGAAAATTTGTATATGTTTAACATATATATAATTTCATTACAAATCAATTCCCTAAGTTAAAACTTATTCATGATGTGCCAAACCAAACCCAATAGTATGTTCAATGTCCAACTCCCCTGCCTTTCACCTCCTAACCATCAACTTGAAAGCTTGTTGGAACATCCAGTGGTCATCTCTCTTGGTCTTGTAATTTTCCAAATCTTATAGTCCAACAATAACTGACTGGGTTTACTGATTTCGATTGCAAGTGAAGAAACAACCTTATACCCTTTTAAACTTTTAGAAGCCACTCCCTCAATGTCACTCGACTCCCAAAGAACAACACAATGAATTTCCCCTTAACAAACTCTTTAACTTTTGTAGACTTCAACAACAAGCATGTTGTTTGACAAATCCCAAAAAACCCTTTCTTGCATGCATATAAGTTTTTTCTAGAAAAGCTCTAACTTCCATCTCCAAAACATTGATATGGAACTCTTCCCAACATTTTCATCTCTCCTTCCAACATTACAAATTTTTTTTTCAAAAATTTGAGATTTTAAATCATGACACTACCTTGAACATTCTTAATTTCAAGAATAAGAGAAGACAAATTACTTAGGAAATGTGTATTGAAATATCAAATTGGCTAATGCTTGAAAGTTGATGCAACGTATGCCACTAGTTTACAAAAATCTTAATTATTGGTATATTGATTATCCCTATACATTTCATCAAACAAAGGACCCATGCACCTATGCTTTATTTCCTAGGATTTTATTACATGATAACCTATGTCTAAGGCAAAGTGGTTTGATTGATTGCAGTCCCATCCCTCATATTCAATTGAAAATACACAATGTAATTCATTTTCCCTATATGATAGGGGCATTTGTATTTTGATACCCCCAACTTGAGGCACTAGTTTCTCAATTGAACTTCTCATGCTTTGAGTCTATCCTTCCCTAGTGCAATGAAAATTGGCCATAATTTGCTAACCCCAACTTAATCATCTTCCCCATGGATTCTACACAATTAGGAAAAGTTCAAAAGCTTGTTGCAATAGACCCATGATTCCATCAAATTTTATTTTATTTATTTATGTTTTTACATAGACTATGAATTGTAGTTTGACAAATCTATCACATGTCATCATAATCTTGACACAATCACAATATGTTCAAAATGGCATTTGAACCTTCACTTTTCAATCCACAACCCAAGGCCTTTACCATGCAATTAGCACCTCACATCATGATATACATCACTATCACAAACTAGATAAACACATGTATCTTTTGAATATCATGCATTATAATTTAATTATGAAATTGATGAAATTGATTACAATATGCACATTTTAAATATCATTATTCAATTTAACTCATTTTTAATTTACTACTTACAATGAAATTTATAATGTTGTTTAATTTCAAAATGTAATATGCATAACATGAATTACAAATAAATTCAATTAAATTTAATATGTTTAAAATTTCACATAATTGAATTCTATAAATTTTCAATTCCAAATGTTAAACCATGTTGCATTAATTTTATTTTTTTGAGAAAATTAAAATAAAATAAAATAAAAAGATTATTTAAGAAATCTCATGATGGAATGAATTTCATTTCTGAATTTATGTAATTAAAATTCACATGTCATAGATTTTATAAATTTATTTTTTAAAATTTCAGATTTAAATGCATTAAATAAATTCAGGTTTTGTATGTACATTGGTTATGTTCTTTCTTTGTGATAAGTAAAAATAAAAATTTAAAGTTTAATCTTAAATTTTTTTCACATGTCATTTTGTTATATTTCAATTGAACTAGTATCCCATATTTTTATTTTTATGTGAATCATCATCATAAACAACAAATGGGAAGATGACACCCATAATTTACTTTCATTTGTTTTAATAATTCATTTGAAAAATGAATTAAATAATTTGTTATTATTTTAACATTGTAACATCATCAAAAATAGCATTACAATTGTTTTGAATCATAGCTAGATAACCGATTTTAGTCACATTGATGTTTAATTAAAGAAAACAACTCTACTTTTGCTTTTGTGGAAATCAAATTTTGATCTTCATGGAAAAGGAAGCTTTGATATAAAGTGAACTTGAGAGATCATGTTATGGAGCTCTATGGACATTGGAAAGGAAGCTCTAATGGAAAATCAAAACTTGACACAGAGAGAGAGAGAGAGAGAGAGAGATTTTCCATATTCTTGAATAAGTAATTGATCCAAGGTAGAATTTCTTTGGTGAATTAAAGGGTTTTTTTCCTCCAATTTTCTGAGGTAAGTGGACTTAGCCAAATTTGGCTATAGAAGGGAGTAGAAAAAATATTTTAATATTCTGGCAACCTACTGGAACCTGTTGTAGAAATCTGGTAAATTAAAGGGCCATCATTTTATTGACAAAAATCCCTTTTTGTATGTGACAAAATCATATTTTTCAGGTTGAAAAAAATGCGAAAATTCACCCCCCGCCCCCAAAAAATAAAATAAAATGAAACACTGCAAGTCCCATCACGCTTTTAAAACTAAAAATCTTACAAATTCCATTAATTTCCAGGCTCACGAATCAATGTTCTGCAGAGGGGATGACGAGGACGGATGGATGATATTTGGTTTCTGGATTGACGAACTACTCCAACACAGATTGATTTAATTCGCGGATGGATGCATTCACACAATAGAGCTGTTATGGATGTCATAATGGATGTAGAAATGGATGTAGCAACGGATGGATGTAGGAATGGATATCGTCGATCGATCGACCTTTGCGCGCGCGCACGCGCGCTCGGGAAGGAGAGGTTCCCGACTTTGATCACGACTGCGGGAAGAATTTGTACACGACTTGGGAAGAATTTGCGGCAAGAATATCGTCCATTTGGGATTTGAGATCACAAGCATGTGATCTCGATCGGACTTCGTTTTTTTTTCCTCGGGTTTAAGCGATGCCGGTGTGGTGATGGGGATGATGATGAGGATGATGATGATGGGGTTTGCTTCTTCCTTCATGATCCGCATACGCTGCAGCAGGTGGGTAGCCGTGTAATCGACTTTGCGCTGCTGCTGCTTCCTCAGCATTATGCTTCTCGTGACGTTCGTACAATCCGTATGCACCTGCTGCAGCTGCTACTGCTTCAGCTTCATGCTTGTGCCGTCGCTCGCGCTCCACTTGATTCTCAAGCCTCTCGATTTTTGATTCAGTCTGCAATCAAAGAAAAAATAAATTCACAATCATCACAACCCAAACCCCAAAAAAAAAATTATTGGTAACAACCATGAGTGGTGTACAACACGAGAATTGGAGCTGCAAAGGCAAGGAGCTTACGGATCCATCGACATAGCCTGGCGCAGCATAAGGAGTCGTCAAATCCGGTCTCCCATAGCCAGCGCCGTAGTCTGTCGACTCCACGATACGCGAGTCGCGAGCTCCCATTCCCAGGTCCGACCTTTCGGGTTCCGACTCGTAAACTACTGCAGGCGGGGGAGGCCGCGCTGCATACACGTTGGGTCTTCCGTAAACAGAAGATTCAGGACCGTAGTTGTAAGGACGCGCAGCAGCAGCTCCGGTACTCGTGTACGGAACTGGAGGTACTCCTCCTCCTGCTGCTGCGTAGAATCCAGGCTCCTGCACATAGGTGCTGTCCTCTCCCAACCTCTCTCTAGCAGGATAGTACTCCTCCCCGACCTCGACATACTCGGAAGGTCTGCGGTGGTGGTGGAACATATCGAGCAGCTACGGATGATTCTGAGAGTGTAGCTTGGCCGGTACTTCCGCACAGTACAGAGGAACTTCGACAAAGCTGCAGCTGATTATGCTCAAGATTTCTTTGGAAATTATTGACCGGCTATGCTGTCACAATCCGTTGCCGCAGCTCGTCACTAGGGAGAGATTTATATACTAAAGTACCCATGTGGAAATGGGTTTCCTTCCGATTACACTAACATCGGCAGAAAACACCTGGGAAGGTACACTACTACTTTGCGGGAAAAAGCTCCAGATCATCGAGACACCTGGTGGGTGCTCACTGGAATTCTTCTCTAGAACGCAGTTCTCAGCGACACATCTTGCCTTGTCCGATTGGCGACCCATTCGCGGCTCAGTTGCAGACGCGGTCGATGCAGTTTGCTCTAGCCTTTGATGGGTACCAGCTTGCTTGGTTTTGTGTTCTACGTGCTCATGCATCCGGCGTTTCCTGGAGCGAGTTCTAAGCGCTCACCTCGCTTTTGTCTTGATCTGCTTGTGATGCACGGCAGCTGGTGCGAACTCATTCGTCAGGAAGCGGATCCAGGGGGCCCCACACTGCGACTTTCGCGTATCCATCAATGCTGCTAACGAAGGCAGGATCTAGAATCCTCGTTACCCATCTACGTTGCAGCGTGCATGCGATCCATCTCATTCTCGTCCTAATCCTCTTGCTTAAGCGGACTTAGAATACGTCCAAAAGTTGATCTGAATTTAGGGTTTAGGGTTCACAATGCCAAAACTCTGGTTTGGAAGAAATGCAAACTCGCTTCTCCATTTCTCAGCTTGGATTTGCTCTGGACAAGGATTCCAATCACCGCAGCTGCCCTACTGTTGCAAAGCAATCCAGAACCGATTCTGAAGCTGATGCTCTAGATTTAAAACAGGAGCTAAACAAAGTTCAAACAGGAGCTAATCTTATGTACAGGCTAGTACACAAAGACTCTGTAGCAATACAGATCCATGTACAGTACAAGCAAGCTATAACAAGTTCATAACATAAAACACCTTGCACAACAACCAGTTAGTGTGCAGTATGCACTTGTGTAAAAAGAGTGTGCCGGTTGTCTTGCAACCGTTGGCATTGGAGTTCTGGTCTAAGAACAGCTCCATGGACAGCAGATTTAAATCTGCAAGAATATGTAGAATCCAATTTGTTTTCCACATATTGCTGGTCCTTGGACTTCTTTTATCAGGTTTATTGATCATGAACTGCATGCACTTGCACTCAAAAGAAACAATCTTTCAGTAACTACTGAACAGGATCTCCCTGAGACAAATTGAGACTGTGCTGCTGCAATGGTCATATCTGAGGAGATCTTGAGCTTTGAAGTGGCCAACAGACACAACGTATGGCTTTACACTTTACTAGCTGCTGTGCCCATTGTACCATACTGACAACCTGCAAACTGGGAGAAGGTTTTATCTCAAGCTTGGAGTTTGGTGGCCGATGTTGGAGGAGCTCTGTTGCTAGATTTGGAGATTGGCTTCACATAACCCAGAGCTTTGAGTTCTTGAAACAACCTTTGCTCAGCAAATGCCTAGACCAACAATTGCAAACCAGCGATTCAGCACAAAATCCTTTGGTAATGGATGCTTCAATGTAGTGCAAGAAAGAAGTTGTCTATTGCACAGAACACTAGTGGTGCAACTGTATTATTATCATGTCAGTATCTACTGATGAATCCAAAGCTGGCCTTGAAGCAATGAACCCAAAGTCTGAACACATACATGCAGAGCACTCTCAAATCTGTTGTGTCTGCTTCCCATCTGGAGAAAGTCTTATAAGTGCAGACCTATCTTTGGAAACAATCACATGCAATTTATCAGAGTTATCCAGAAAAATCCACAGTTTTTAGGTGTACCTCAATTGTTGGTGAATTTGATGGTAGACTTGATGCCAACACTATGCTCCATCCTGTCCTCATGGCTGAAATTTGAGGTCAAAACAATTCTTGTATCAGATTACATGATTTTCTCCTCTGAACATGTGCACCATAACTGCATTACCGATCAGGAGTCCACAATTGATCACCAACACAGGAAATCATAGCTTCATTCACAAGCTATGAATGATCATTCAATGCAACACCATTTCCCATTTACAACAGCTTGAAAATACAATGTCTGGCACTGCAATTTTAGCCACTGGAATAAGCAGAGCACTCAAACATGGAACAGTTGCATACAAAGGCGACGTGCCATGCTCGCACCAGTGCTGTTTGCTCCACCGCCAAGCAGAGCTGCTACACTCGGTGTTCTATCCTGCACCAGTTGCATCAACTTCAATAGAAAAGCACACATCTTATCCTTGCTTTTGCAATCATACTATCTTGTCATAGGCAGGCAGACACAACTGCACCTATTGGAAATGGCAGCAAGAGATATATAGAAAAACGCAAGTGTGTAGAAATGAACTACACTTCATCAAACTGTAACTCTGTCATGCTCCACCAAACCCATAGAGACTCTGAAAGAGGCACAGAGGAAAGCCATGGCGCTTCTTACCCAGGGAGTTGGCAGAGCTGCATACATATGTCCCATCCGCACTGTATTGCAACCTACCCATATATACAGCTGCCCCATCAAACCAAAAACATCCTCTTCTCAAACACAACACAATTGCTTTCTTCTCTATAATAAGCACATTCACAACAATTGAAGCTGTCTGTAGTTGTGCATTTTGCACATCTTTGCCATTTATTTTTTCCTGCAGTTACCTACTGTTGCCACAATTGCACCCTGTTTCCTTGACATTTGAGAAAGTATTGCTCTTGATTAAACAGGATAGCACCACCACCAGCAATTCCTGATTCTTCTGCTTCCATATGCATGAACAGAAGACTTTCCTCCTTGAAGAAAATAGTGAAGATGATTGCTTTCTCTTTCAGAAGATTGTGGGAAACAAACACATAGCGCAACTTCAAACCCTAATCCTTCAACATGGCACCACCACACAGCAATTCCTGATTCTTCTGCTTCCATATGCATGAACAGAAGACTTTCCTCCTTGAAGAAAATAGTGAAGATGATTGCTTTCTCTTTCAGAAGATTGTGGGAAACAAACACCTAGCAAAATTTCAAACCCTAATCCTTTATTCCGGGTTATGAGAGACAGACAGACAGAAAGAGACGGACAGAGAGAGAGGTACCAACCTGATCGGTGAGATGGAGGATCTGGAAGTGGAAGGTGGAGTCGTGAGCTTCATCCGAGAAGGCAGTGAGCTTGAAGGCCTTCTCGTCAGCAGCAGCAGCAGGAGGCGCATTCTGATCTTGTTGGGAATCCATAGATACAACAGCCAGAAGAACTCACGTTCTGTCGTTCTCCCTCTCAACCAAAACAGAAGCAAAAAACAACAGAATAATCCCACTCGTCCTCCTCCTCGAGGACACGGCGAAGAAAGAGCAGCAAGAAAATTCGAGAGAGAAATTTAGGGTTAGGGTTTTTGGATGTGTATTTCATAGCGCAGAAGCTCCTGCAAAGCGTTTAAGAGCAACTTCGTCTCATCAAGAACACGATGTTGGATAAAATGTTTTTGTACCCAACGGAGGATTTTTACATTTGGGAGAGTTTTGCTCCTCCAACAACAACAACCATGAAGGTACATAGACTGCCATCTCTTTTTTTCTCTTTCAGGTTCTGCAGCTTTGAATTTGCGAGAGTTTTGCTGCTCCTCCAACAACCATGAAGGAGCATAGACTGCCATCTCTTCTTCTCTTCCAGGTCTGTGGGTTTGAATCTCCCTCCTGGTGTGCTTTAAAATTCTTTGCTTCTGAACTGGATTCGCAGTCTCACTAACCAAGATGAAGGCATAAGTACCAAATGACCTTTGCTGCTTGCTTGTTGTAATTGCGCATCTCCAGAGTTCAATTACAGAAAGCAAGTCTTGAGTAAAAAGCATCCAGAAAACTCCCATGGCTTCGACATGGGTCTCTTTGTGCCAGCCAGCATTGGGTAAGACTTCAGCCCAATCATGAATAGATGCAATTGGTTTAACACCAACAGATGTGTCTAGTACCAAGGGGTGCACCATAGATATGTAGAACAACACTCTTGATCCATACCCAAAAATGCTCTGTGCAATGCTCTTCTGATTCTCTTTTTCTGTTTCCAGTGATCCAGATCCCTTCAGAATTTCAACAACAAATGCACAGCAAAATTGGTATGAAACAAACCTCCTCTACCACCTTCAGTACACCCTTTCCCCCTCTCGCTCTCCTCTCATTCCCACCTTCTTCTCTTGTCCTCCCACTGCTCTTGCATCTCCTCATTCTGTCTCTTATCCTCCCATTCTGTCTCTTGATTCTCTGTGTTTCTGTCGCTTCTGTGTTCCTAGTCCATTAGACCTCCCTTGTTCCTGCAGATTCTTCTTCAATTGTATTAGCAGCTGATTGCCAATCAGGCATTCTCTTTGGCACATATTGCAATCTTTCACTCAGTCTACACCAGTGAGTTTTTAAAAAAACACATTTGGCTGCTGTGGGGATGGTAACTGCCTGAGGATGGGCAAAAGACCATTCAAGAAGCTGCCAACTTTGAAAAAAAGAGGCCTGCTTGAACAACTTGATGCAGAAGATAAGATAAGAGCCATTCAAGTGGCAATGTCCTTTGTATACTCAGATTGTGTTGACAACTTGAATATTGAGTTTGTGAAGGCAGTCATGCCCCATTGCACAAATGACCAGTGGGATCGGATCAAAACTTCCAACCCTGAACTTGATTTCAGCCAGATACAAGTACCTCCGCACATTGATCGCAAGCCAAATGACAACAAGAAGAACAAGGACAAGCAAAAGATGAAGAAGCAAAGACGGAGCCCTTCTCCAGGTGAGGCTTCTGGTTCAAAACCAAAGAAGCGCAAGCACAGGAGATACTCTCCAGAATAAATGACAACCCTAAGATTCAGGTTTGACACTACACCATCTAGCAGGAAATTGCTAGTACTGATCTTGCTGCTCATCTTGGCTTGTGATCTTCTGCTCATCTTCCTGCTGATCTTGCTTCTGATCTTCCTGCTGATTTTTCTATTGATGTTACTGCTGATCTTGCTTCTGACCTTGCTACTGATCTCACGGCTGATCTTGCCACCAATCTTTGTGCTGATCTTGCTACTGATCTTGCTGCTAATCTTGTTTCTGAGCTTGCTGATCTTGCTTCTGATCATGCTGATGAAATTAGTACACTACTGAATTGCATCAGCATATTCCTTTTCCTTCTCTTTTCTACTTACGGTGTTTGATGGAACAATGTGACTCTCAAAGGATTCAAAGTTGGGTTGCCAAAGAAGAAGAAGAAGACAATGAAGAAGACCTTGAGAGGTAAACCTCTTTGTAACAATGACATGAGGTTAATCCAAGAAAAATTTGTTCACAAAACATGGAAGGAAAAAAATTTCTATGTTTGTGGCCACCATCCATCCTCCCTTCGAAAATTATTTTGGTAACTAATTCAACCATGCTTTTTTGGTTTAGGGTTCTTGGGGGGGGGTATGTTTCAAAGCAAATTAAGTTTGCAAAGTGAGACATAATTATGTCTTGGATACCCAACTTAGGATCTGTATGAGGACCTGCATCAAGATCAGTATTAGGATCCATGTATAAAATCTGGCTATTTATATCAATGTTTTTTTTGGAAACAAGAGTTAGTGTGTGGCAGAGGAGATTTGGGGTGCAAGGTTTTGCACCTGAGACCAAATTTTCCAAGATAAGTCACAAACTTTTCTTCCTGCAAAGTTTTATATGAATTCTGTAAATAATGTAAAAAGCTTTAAGAAGAAAGTAATTTCTCTTCATTGTACCAAATTACAATAGTAAGGTTTTCTTTCCCTCTCTCTTGAAATATATATTACTAGTGGTAACCCGTGCCTGCAAGGCACAGACGGTTTTAGATGATTTTAAAATTTTCTAAAAATTAATGGTTTAAAATATCCTTTCTTCTAATAGTAAAAAATAATCCAGTCTTATAATTT
>Ga0116229_10003213_pt1 | contig 26805 bp, 20 predicted proteins | sample S1TSphgellanicum_3_FD_87313 | JGI IMG/M metagenome (GOLD analysis project Ga0116229, IMG submission 87313) | Host-associated microbial communities from peat moss isolated from Minnesota, USA - S1T2_Fc - Sphagnum magellanicum MG | ecosystem: Host-associated > Plants > Peat moss > Unclassified... | reverse complement strand
GAGCTGCTCCAGCCTCCTGTATCAGCAAACTCCCAATTGCTCTGAACAAGCAAGTCCATAAGAGCAGCACCACTGGTGCTCAGTATGTGGCTCTGCAAAAGAAAATTGGACAAACAAAAGTCAAAAGATGCCAGTTTGGCTTTGCAACACATGGTTTTGGCCCAGCATTTTTGCACAGGATGCTGAGGCCGGTAAAAGGCACAGCAAAGCCTAACATTTGTCGTGATTTTCCAGATAGTTTGATTGGTCCAGGTGGGTTGCTATTAGTAGCCTCCCACCTATTTGCAGTCCCACTTTTAGTTTTATGGGTGGGGTTGGAAAAAGTAAATAATGATACTTGGATGTGAGAAATATGCCTGTGGGGTCACATACTGCGCACTGCTGGAGATGCTCTAAGCCTCTTAACACATGGCTAATACAAGTATGTGTGTGGCAGTGAGGCGGTTATCAGGAAAACGTGCAGGAGGAAATCCTCGTCTTAAGCGGAGTTTTCTCCTGAAGCTTGCTGTCGCTCTCCACTCATATGGGAGCTCAGCATCACGAACTGAGTATCTCATTGACAGAGCTGCTGAGTGTCTGAATGTTGAGACCAGCATAGCTGTGTTCCCTTCTCTGATCCTTCTCTCATTCCCCATGAGTGATGATCATGACCCAACCAGGTACCAGATACTTCTTTAGAGTGGTTGTCAGTTTCTCTGCTGTTATTATACTGAGAGAAGACTGATAAGAAGCCTTCATGCAAAATGGATAGAGGCCTTCAATTATTCTCACTGTACATGTACCATCCAGCTAAATGATTTTGAGGTGTAGATGTGATTTCTCTTCGGACAATATGGCAACAGGGACAGGAAAGACATTCATGTGCTGACAGTGGATAGCCAACTTGATGTGGATAAGTTGGGGCGGACTGATCAACTTGCAAATAGAGTGGGCAAAGAAGGAGCCCCTGTGCTATTGGCATACTGGCGCCTGAAGGCCATAGCTAAATCACCCCCTGCATTTGGGATATGGTGGCGACTTTTCTGCTTTTCGTTATCTTCAGCCATGGCCTCTCTGCTCTTTTTCGATGGTACTCACACATGTTAAACAAGGATATACAGAATAAAATCACTAAAGTTTTTTTCTTATCCTGCAATATGGTTGTAACCTGCTGGCATTATATGTAATTTTTTCTAACAGCCAGATAGAACAGGTAGCCCATGCCGGTAGCTTCTTGTTAAGCTACATAACTCGCCCAATGTTTTCTCTGCCAAGCTCAGAGGAGTGGCTGCACTTGGTCATCTGGGTTCATTGCTTTGGTGGCAGGGGGCCTGTGGGATGGTGCCTTCTCCTTCCTTCTTGGATGTGCTGTTGGGATTCTTGAACTGATTTCATCAAGGTCTCCCCTCTTTGCAAATGTTTTGGAGTTCAGCTCTGCATGTGTAGTCTCCTTTTTAGCAAGGGTACTTTCTGTGTATCTCAAAGACAAATTCAATGTTTGTTACTTCTCGATGGCACTATCAGCAGTTGTGCAGCTGCTCCCAGGTTTGCTGATTCTGAGTTTCTCACCTAATTGAGCTTTTCCATGCTGCTTCACTTTACTGATCTACATTACTGAGTATCACTACTGCTTACAAATGTGTCAAGCAGATGTATCTTATGCCAATCCAATGTCCCAAAACTTTTGGCTACCTCTCAGTCATGAACTCTCTTGTCATGTGCAGCAAACTGTTACTACAGAGTCACCAACCTTAGAAGTATCAAAACTGTAGTGCAAATTGCTGATGATGAGAGAGATGTGTGATTGTGCAGGAATGTCATTGACAGTGGGGGTGAGTGAGATGGTAGCAGAATCACATGTGACAGGGACTTCTCGTGTCATGTATGCCCTCTTTGCAGCACTGCAGCTGGGTTTTGGACTGGCAGTTGGAGAAGATATGATGTGGTGGGCCCCTAAGCCTAGCAAACAGGGATGTCCACCTCAGGATCTCCCCATTTGGACCAAAGGAATATGGTGAGCCTGGATGGAGCTAGATACCCAACCTGGTCATAGCCTGTCATTAAGGACAGATGTTTTCATGGGCTTCAGGATCCTGGAGCACATAGATAAACTTGTGGATATCCCTCTTGAAGTCCTGATTGCATAGCAAACACAGAGCAATGTTCAACCTTGCTGTGTGCCCTTACAAAATGCCTGTATTCTTAAATATACTTCAGAACCGTCTGCAGTGAAGTTTATGATTCTTGTCTAGTGAGAATTATTGATCCAGTTTTTTACGACAGGTTTGCTGGATTCACTTTCTCATCGAATGTACTTTTGAATGCTCGGCTTCAACAGTGGCCAGGCATGGTGCTGTCATCATTTGTGGGGTATGTAGTATCTCAAGTGTTCTCTTCTCACATTGATCAAGGCACCGGTGACTGTATTGCTGCCTTTGCTGTGGGTCTCACAGGTTTGTTCTACTCCCCATAAACCATCACCACAGTTCAATTTTGTTACAGAGTCCCAAAAGAGGCAAGAAACCACATATGAAGTGTTGAAGTAGGTATGGCTATAAATACATCCTTGAATTCCTGCAGTAATGAAGCAAGGTGAAGCAGGTGAAAAATTTGTCTGATCTTGATGCAGGGACTGCGTATTCGAATGTGACTGGGGATCTCCCACTAGTCATGGTTCTATCTGGCATTCTATTGCTAGTTCCTGGGGGAATTGGAGTGCGTGGGGTGGAAGCCATGCTCAAGGATGATGTTCTTTCAGGCATGGGGTTTGTTTTCAACATGTTGGTGGTTGGGCTGTCAATCACAATAGGTCTTTTGATGTCAAAACTTGTACTGCCCTCAGGTTTATTTGGAGCTGGCAGATTGTCATGGTACAATAAGTTCAATCTTGCAACCCAGCTTGTGGAAGATGGGGATGATGCAGCTGCTGAAGAGGAAGCAGAGGAAATCCGTGAGGAACATATGGCCATATAAACTCAACACATTGAAGGGTGCTTTCTTTCAACTACACAATGTATTTAACTGCATGACTTCTACAATGCTTTCAATTTCAACCTTCCCTGGCTGTATGTAAGGACTATAAATGTTAATGATCTTTGAAACCTGAGGCATACCATAGAACAATCAACTCACAGGCTGTATGACTTCATTATCGCATCATTGGGCTAGGTGGCTTCTATGATGTACTCAAGCTTACATAGTTTGTTTGTAGAAGATAAAGTAAATTTTGTGATAAGACATGATATTTGATTGGTGCTGTTAGTCTGTAGACTGTAAGACATTATTGATTGAATCCTTATTCCTGGGTATCAAAGTGAGGGAAAATCACATCTGTCTGTCAATTTTTATTCAGCCAGAGAGAGAATTTGGGTCTAATCTGTTACTGCTGTAATCAAGGGTTCAATGCATGGTGCATATTCAGTTGTGAAGTCTATATTCATGAGGTGGGAACAGACTAGATGAAGATCAAATTTTCAGTTTGATGTTTTAGTCCTGAGTGCAGTATTCAGGTGCTACTAACTGTATATTTACTCAAGTTGAGTCCTTTGCTAAGATTGGAATTCATCAATGAGTGAAACAGCAGTGAATCCATTGCAGTACTAGGAGATATCTCTTTGTGTTCTTGATGAAGGAGCAAAAACCAAGGAGAATCTGACTTCACTCCATTCTGTTGAAACAGCTTTTTGGTTCCCACATCAATGTTCTGTGTTCAGTGTAGTGGATGTAACATCCAGGAGGTATCCAGGATGAGCCAAATTGTTGGAGAACAGGTGGATTGGAGCTGTGTTTGGCTGTCTGAGCTCTCTAGAATGGGAGCTGAAAGCTGTTTTTTCCTCCATTTGTTTGAGAGTTGTTTGATGAACAGCTGCCATACACCCACATCGGGAGATGATGACAGTAAACAGACCTGAGCACATGTACACAATGGTTGGTACTCAGCCACTTCAGCACATGAGACCTCTTGGCAATGGATAGAGATCAAACAGAACCCTACAAGCTGAAGAAGACACCACCAAGCAGCTTGCTCCATTACAGAATGGTGCTACAGATGGTGTGAGAACAACCAACAGCTATGGCTATTGTGCTTGTCAGGATGATGGTAATAGGAGGAATGAAGAGGGATGAAGGGACAAGCAGGTCCACATATATGTCACTTTCATCCTCAGCTCCTGATTTTGAGGTTAGGGGAAAAGAGATGTTGATACTAGCAATCACATTTAGTAATCCTTGTAAGATGGCTGCAAGATGTCCACTGGTACCACCAACAACCCAAAACTGCTCATGTCTCCACCAATCTTCTAGTATTATGTTGGACCACATCACTTCCAAAATGGCAAGTATGCATAGTGTGAGAATGATAGTCAAGAGGTAGATGAGAAAGGTGAGCCTGAGTAATTGGACAATAAACTGGCCTGTGACGAGTGAGAGATCCAGCAAGAAGCAGTAGGCAAGGAGGAATTAGACCGAGGTGATGGGGTAGTTGCCCACAACATGACACACTGTAAGCACTTCATGGGTGTGCTTGCAAGTGGAGCATGGTTCTGTGAGAAGATCTTCACTGAGCCAGTTGCCCATCTCAGCACCTGTAAATGGAACCGGCACTTTCAGTGACATCCTGAAGCACAGGTTGGTTCGCTCTGTACTTGCCTAGCGGCAAATGAATCAACAATTGATGCTTGTTACTCAGGTTAATATCATAAGATGTCAACCCTCATGACCTATGTGACTGTGCTGGCATCCAGTGGTTCCTAGGGGATACTCAGTAAACCTGCCAGGTTCAGAGGAACATTGAGAACCCACTGTGAAGTTAAGGGAACTTGATGCAAACCCCATGGAAACTTTTTGGGAACTTGGTGGGAACATCAAACCAAAAAATGAAAGCTGCTTAGAAATCAACTTTGGAACTATCCCCAGCAATAAGCTGGCACTGACCTTGGCCTAAACCCAAAACCAGAGGTTCTTGCGGACCTATCAGACCCTGAAACATTGGTCAAGAAAATTTCACCCCGTCCTGAAATCAGCAGGTTTTAGGGTTCTGAAAATATTCCCTAGACCTGAAACCCAAGGGTCTTCCATTCATTAAAAAGTCTAGACCCAAACCCATGGCTCTTGTAAAAACCAAGAACTGGCCAACAGTGGTCCAAAGTACAAACTTCATTCATCTGAATTTTTGCAAGTTTTCTATTGTCTTAAATGGCAAAATCAGTTGTCATTGTGATCTGATGTATCTTACATAACTTGTGCTAGTTCACATCCTGCCTATCAACCTTTACCTAACTACTAGAGAGCAAGCCACCAAAGCCAGATTCTGATTCCCAGCAAGTCACTAGGCAAGCCAAGGGGCACATTGGGAACTGGAATCTGCCCCGGGTGACCTGCTCTCTGGTTTAAAAGGCAGGTAACCCATATTGGGGAGCATGGGAAGGTGGGAGGAGGGCATCAGAATTGGCCACCTGCACAATCAGCAAGGCATGGCAATGCAACCATCACATCCTCGTCACGTCATCCCTAGGGCTCAACCTACCAGCCTCACCCTGGTGTCTCACTAGGAGGCAGAATGCGCTCCCTCAGGCACCCTAAAGGTTGCATTCTCCCTTGGTTCAGCCTGCCAGCCTCACCCTAGTGACTCACTTAGAGGCAGAATGTGCTCAGTAAGGCATGTTCTCTAATACAAACTTGGACATAATCCGGCCACTCAATCTGTGCAAAAGAACTAATTGGAAATCACTTGATTTAGCAAAAGCTCACTTTTATTTAGAGAAAACCAAAGGAAGATTTGGTTTTACTGCATGGCACAATAGCAGCAGCAGATGTCTGCATAAGTATATTATCTGTATTGCAGCTAAGTTAGTAGGAGAGTTGTCATCATATCTCAGCAGCAAATCTCCCAAAACCGGTAAACCTGTCCAGTGTAAAAAGTAAGTTAAAGCATTTACGGTTTGTCACATACTGAGGATATTTCTTTTTTGAGTTTTTGCACACAACCCAAAACAAGGTGAAAAACATAAACTCAGCAGCAGCACCTTGCACATGGTACTTTAAGTGCCAATCTTGAGCTGCACCCCCAACCAGCAGATGGAATATTTTTGCTCCAATCTTCAGATGCACCCACAAACAGCAGCTTGCAGATGGAAATTTTTGGGTTCCAATCTTCAGAGGTCCATCCATCGTAGCAACAGTTTGCAGATGGAATTCTTGGGTTCCAATCTTCAGATGCAGTAGTTCCACAGGAGCTACAGCTTGTAGAGCCTTTTCAATCTTCAGATGCACGGTTCCACAGCAGCAGCAGCAGCAGCCAGATGTAGACCAATTTCAATCTTCAGGGGCAACCATGAAACTATTAAGGAGCTTCTTTGCAATCTAAGTGTCAAACACTAGATCTTTTTACAGACTGAGATATCTACTATCTATTTGTGATCTCCATTTGCTGGGTTGCCCTCCTCAAACCTCGATGTTCTTGGTGAAGTTCTTGCGATCAGACAATCTCCAGCAAAACAACCAAAGTAGTCATGGTACAAGAGTATTATTTCAGAGTAGGATGTTAAGGTTTTGTACAATGTGCACATGTCTACAGCTTCCCAGAATGACAATAAGCTTTGATGATTTAAGAACCATGTGCAGCAGCAGCAGCAGCAGCAGCTAGACAATGGGTTGATGTGAAGATGCCCCACTCTAGAAAGGCAACTCTTGTGGCTTGATGCTTGATGATCATGTCATGGCAGTCATATGAACTCCAAATCTTAATTTCCTTGTGGGATTCCTGCAAAAAGAAGCTTTTGTGGTTAGATTTTTTAGAGAATCTCCAGCAGTGCTTCGTATGTGACCTTGCAAAAGAAATTCTCACATTCAAGTTTAGTTATTTACTTTTTTCTAACCCTGCCCATAAAACTAAAACTGGGACTGCAAATAGGTGGGAGACTACTAACAGCAACCCACCTAAACCAATCAAACTATCTAGCCAATCAAGAGCAGGTGTTAGGCCTTGCTGCGCCATTTACCAGCCTCTGTTCCAAAATGCTGGGCCGAAACCATTTTGCTGATGCCAGGCAGCATGTTTTGACTTTTGCTCAGCCAATTTTCTTTTGCAGGGTGGAGCTGCTCTTAGACATTAACTTGGGAACAATCTGTGCAGACCAGCTGAAGTGCACGTAGGGTATGAACAAAGATCTCAGCGCAAGCAGCAGGAAAGGAAGTGGCTTGAAAATCTTACAAAGTCTTTGTTTATACTATCCGCTTTCTTTGGACTTGCCGGCATCATCTTCGGCAGCTGGGGCTTTGTCCGAAGTCTTCTTCTTGTCCGATGCATCATGATCAGGTTGTGCGCCGGTCCCACCTGCACTGAAATTGCTAGAGCCACCAATCGCGTTGCGCTCGCGAGTGTCCTTCAGGTCCTTATACCGCTCCGTTTCTTCAATGTCACCGTGGTAGCTCCAAGTGTATGACGCCATGATCGCGAAGTAGTACTCGACAAGCAGCAGCTCCCAGATTACTGGATTGATCTAGAAACAGGATATCAGAAAATCGAGTGTACGCGCTCCTCGCTTTATTTGCTGCAGAATGCAGCCAACCTCTCTTCAAAACAAGCGCCCAATCTACAAAGTTCTTTCTCGGAAATATTTTGAGCATCTAGAAGACTGGCAGCCAGAGGGAAAAAACCTAGACTTTCTAATAGAATGCCAAGTCTAGCTGCTGCATATAAACAATATTCTCGAATGATTCTCAAAGGAAAATATGCTCAAGATCAAATCTCGAGCACCAGAACTAGAACCACAAACTGTGTCCAGACACTGGCGGCGTCGTCGCTACTTAAAATCTTCAAATCCTAGCAGGGCAGAACCTGCAGTCGACAAAGTCGCAGCTACTACCTCTAAAGTAGTTGGTTCCAACAAACCTTCAATCTCATTACTCGAAGGAAGCTCGAGCACTACGAGAAACTTAAACGACAACAAAACCCAGAAAAAAAACAACAATCATAACGAGAGAGACAGAGACAGAGACAGAGAGACAGAGAGAGACAGAGAGAAACGTTCAATGTTACTACAAGGTGGAAGATCGAGTGCTATAAGAAACTGTAAACGAAAAAAAACAACAACAATCATAATTAGAGAGAGAGAGAGAGAGAGAGAGAAACCTTGAATCTCATTACTACAAGGATGCTCGAGTACTACAAGAAACTACAAACAACGACAAAACCCAAAGAAACAACAATCATAACGAGAGAGAGAAACAACAACAACAACAACATAATTAAAATCCATATGTATCAGGGAAATGAGAAAATGAAGAAGACATGTCCAAAGGCCAGCGAACGTCGACAACTTACCGAGCTGCCAATAACTCCAGGCGTTGAATCCCCTCCCTCCCTCTCAAGAATTGAAAGCTTTTTGGAGCTTTACAAAATTGGATGGCGCTCAAAGCTCATCATGCATTCATATCTCGTAATTCGAGTAAAGCTTGCTATCATTTCCAAAAACACACACACAGGCTCACTTGCCTCCTGCTCAGTTTCTGGAATGAGACCAGAAGCTCTTTCCTCACCCTTTAACAGCAAAGCTCTCTTCCAAACTGTGCCCTCCACGCTCTGCTCCACTGCACACACTGTCTTCTAGCTAGAGAGAGAGAGAGAGAGAGAAGAGCAGCACGTGAGCTACTCTCACGCGCTTTAGATGCCTTTTTCACTCTTTACATGTTTTTAAATTAGGGCCTAGGGTGGAGGCTGTACTTGACCTATCCTCTTCTCATGTCCCCCATGTACCATGGTTTTTTTTAATACTTCATCATTATTTATGTCATTCTCCCAAGTTTAATTTAATTTTAATTACTATAAATACCATTGACAATGGAAATGCACATGTTAATTTGATTTTTCATATCCATGTTGATGAGTGAGGTAAGGGAATGAGATAGTTATTAAAAGAACAAGGTAGTTATTAGGAAAAGAGTGAAATAATTAAGGTTGAAAATGAGAGAGGTTTGAATTGTTTTTGAATTTTCAAAGATGATCATACCATACGTTCCAAAACATCATCCATTTACCAGTTTTTCAAATTTTCTCGTCATTGGAATTATTTTTTTCATAAAAACAACCCGTTTTGAATATTTCAAGGTTTCAATTAAAGATTATAATTATGTTAAATCACCTTATGATTTGTCGATGTATACTAATGTTTTGGACTACTACCTGTAATTAATTGATGCACAAATTTTCTAAACATTCAGTACTGAAGATTGTTAGTACAATATTCTAAACAAAGTACACAAATGATGTGCAAAAACCTTATATGCAAATAGTTATCATTACATTTTAAATTGTTAATTCAGTTAAAATAATTTTTTAAGAAATTTCTGACTATGAAATCCAGCAATCCCATTCACTTGGCAAAAAAATCTTTAAGTTTAAAGATAACCTTATTCTATTGAGAATTGAAAATAATGATCCATTTTTACCATTTCCATTGATTTTTTAAAATTCTCACTAGGTTTACTATTTTTTTATAAATTATGTGAAGGTAACCATTTCACTAAAATGGTTTTCTAGGAAACTTTCATGAGGTGTTCGTTGTGTAAGGTCTTATAGAATTGGGGAGAAGAGGTGAGGAATGCAATATTTTGGTATTAGGTTTTGGTGAACTCAATAGAGTAATGACAATGGTATCCCAAACTATGGCAAAGTTAAGGTTTGGTGTTGGCATAGCACCCTAGCTAAGGAACTTGGTTTGTTGCTTGGTTGCATCCAAGAAATCACCTTTTTCGTGGAAAACATTCTTTTAAAAAAATCCACCTTTTTGTTCTTTCTATTATTTTGAAATCTGAAGTACATGGGTAGGCAATCTTCTGAAATTGGACTTGTTTTTTTATGATGGTACTTTATACTTTTCCTTTTGATTTGTTTAGTTTTGTGTGGTTGGTTCTATAGATTTAAAATTGCCATTTAAAAATAAGCAATTTTTAAAAAGTGGGGCATATTTTTAATTATGTTCTTAATAATTTTTTTTCTTATTGGCACAAAATGTCCCATGTCCCTAAATTCATCATGCTTCATTGAACTTCATAGTTCATATTGCCCATTTGCCTTTTCATTTGTCATCACAAACCCATTTTTCACTCCATTTCTTACGCAAACCACACACCACCCATTAACTCCCCCTACCACTCTAACAAATCACACACCACACACTAATTCCCCTTACCATTCTAATAAACCATGCACCACCCACTAGTTTCCCCTTCTGACCTTTAACCCTTGATGCAAATGTGGAGCCCTAACCTTACATTTTGCCAATTCCCCTAGATAATGCACATGTAGAACCTTTTCCCCCTTCCACTTTATCAACCCCTATTGTTGCCCATGATCAAACCCCCCAACCTATCCCATTTCCCCACCATGTTCGTAACCTCTACCTAAAGCCTCTTTCCCAACATGTGGGCATCAATTTACCCTTTGAAGGTTAGTTCATCACTATTGTTCTTATCAAGCATCCAATTCATTTAATCCAAAACCCATGTGACCATTTTGGCCCAATACCTTCTTTTACTCTCACTCCACGTACATCAATTTGAACTTGGGTTTTGACATTGGATGTCCTTGGGTCCTTCCATTTATGCTTTTGTCATTTTCGATTATATAACCACATCCTTGTCATTCTACAACACGATGTACAAGTAGCATTTCATTTTGCATTTGATAAATTGGCACAAGATCCCAATGATGTGGTAGCTTGGCATTTTTTCCTTTTTTACCCCAATGGTAACTTGTTTTCCCCCTTCGAGGTGAGGTAATTGGGCATAGGGAAATGCGGATTTGATTCAAGCACTTTCTAACATGTGATTGGGAAAACTTGTAGGTGAAATTTTTTTATGGGCCTAAGCTTTGGCGACAAGTTTGAATTCAATGCTTCTTCCCCAACATGATCATCTAGTTTGTAAACATTTTCTCCATAGTTTAGTTCATGGATGTGTAGAAGAATATTTTCGAACAACTCATGTTCTAGGACTATTTTTTTTTACACCCATGTCTTCCAACACCACCTCAACTCTCACCTCTTTATATCCTAATCAAATGGTTTTTCCCCCTTTTTTTTAAAAGACTACAAACTAGAATAGGACCTCAAACTTTCATATAATTCCTTTATGCTAGCATTCCAACCCATGTCGCATTTATTTGCAAATAGTCTTTTTAAAATGGTTATTGAACATTTTGAGATTATTTTCACCCAAAAGATTCCATGAATGGATTTTTGTAGTTATTTCAATTTTATTCTCATATTGCACAAGGTCACATTCCATGTTGAATGCACATGTTCTTTCAATGGCTTGCCCCTTAGCCATGACCAAGCCCTTAATGGAGTTTGTCTCATTACCATGGGAAAAGCATTATATGATTCACAAGTCGCACTTTATGCTTTTAATTTTGTGATGTCTTTGCAACACATTTCTCCCTACATCAATTTGAAATAACAACCAAAGATGGATGTGAAACAATAATCTATAGCATCAAGTGTAGCTTGGACTTTCATTGTAATTGAAGTGGTCTCTAACTAGATGTGGTGAATGCTTTCAATTTGGTGTTAAGAAAGGTCATATTTCAAGAATTCGTGGAACTAATGGGGCCATAATACAACTCATCATTTTTGTTCATGTATTTTATGCATTTGAATCTCCTATATTTTATAATCACCATAATTGTGAAAACAACATCACAATCATCCCATCTATCATCGGAACCCATCAATGTGATCCCTTGGGAGGGGCACTATTTGCTTTAACTCACTTTAGGGCACTATGTTCTGTAGTTAACCACTTCCTTTCTTATCTATTTCCATCTATTGCAAACAACATTCACATCATAGCCCCCCCTTTAAAATTGTGTCATTTACATATATGAACATTTTAAAACCAAATTCCATGTGATTTTCTATCTAACCACAAAAATGTGTAGCATGGTCCCCCTTTGGCTTGCCACCTGACTTCAACACCCCGTCCCAGTGTAACACCCCACTAGAAAAATTTAGAGTTTTTGGGGTTCCATTGGGCACCTTATCATTCACATCATCCTTCATCATAGATGTTTTATTAGAGAATGTTTGGGATGTCAACCTTTTCCTTAGACTAAATGATGTTTAGGTAACCTTTAAAATTCTAATTCATTGCTTCGTGCAACGGCCATCATATGTATTATGTTACACACCTCCTTTCACCTGAACATAAACTTTCACATTGTTTCCTTTGGTTATTTTTTCCTTGAAGTGTTTGGACACTTCTTAAATCCATGGTCCTTTTATAGCTTAAAAGGGGTTCTAATTCATAAATAAGCCTTTCTCCCAATAACTTTTAGTGGCATTAGATTCATATTGATAGCCATCATTGCTTTGACAACCTATTTAATGAATTGGGCCTTTGTAACTTCAATCATAACTACTAGGTTTATGGTCAAGCAATGTCCCTTCTTGAAACCTTAACTTGAGTCAACAACAATACCTTCTTTTTCCAACAATACTTCAAGACAACATGTGATCTTCTACCACCCCTAACATTTGTGTTTCTTCTTCCTTTTGAACAATTCATCAAACAACAAATGATTTGACTTCAAGATTCCATCTTCGAGCATTTGCACCATCATACATTTTCCAACATGTTCTTTGATGAAATACCTGAAGCCCATAATCCTCGAATTTTATCATGTTTTGGCCTTGGGGGAGGCATTTGATTTATGGTTCAACTAATCTTCCTAGCCTTTCAATTATATTCCCTAGTTTTCTTTAGAATGTTTCAAACACAACTTGGATTACCACATCCTTCAATTGCAAGCCTCCCCTAATGTGTGTGCACACATTTCATCAACCATATGGGTATCCACCTCTTATGTTGTGCCTATGGCATCAAGCACATGAGAACCCATGATGCAGTTCACAATATTTTTGTTGTCATTGCGTGAAATGTTAGCTTTCACATGGGATGAGAATAATTACATGTGTTTCCTTCAACCATGTTCAAATCTTTTCATCAACAAGTCAACATTGTGCTCACCAAAGATGAAATTCACACTTTAGTTGAAGTTGGCATAGCCAACCCAAGAAATGTGAATTTATTTCCTTGATCTTGCACAACTCAAAAATTTGTTGCTTTTGATGCGGTTCCAACCAAAGAAAGGAACTATTGTGATTGACACCACATTCATCAATTCTTCCTTTTAACAATTTAGGTATTTGAATGTCTACACAAACAAGTTGATGTGTAATTTACTTGTACCAGCCTTTATCTAGTGCCAAATTTTGTCACAAATTCAATATTTTTAAAATCACCAATAATCCAAAATATGCATTTTAAAATCCTCAAATTTCCAACATGCTTCAAGTAGGTTATACAAATATATATATGTATATATAAGGATGTTAAAGATTATTTTGTTAATAATCAAATTTGACCTAAATCAACTAATGCAGGATCACTGCCTCAGCTACAGCACAAAATGGCCCACTATTGACATCCCTAATTTTTTAAGTGTAAGGTGATGCCCTAGGGCTGGGGCATTCCCGAAATAATAATGGAACCCCAAGGCTGGAGACTGAGGGCCCTTTATTCATTTCAGGATCACCCTGGCCCAGGGCATTGCATGGCAAAAAAATCCGCAGCATTTGTACTTTTTTGTAATTTTTTTATCATGGTACTTATCGGTATAATGGTAAAAAAAAATTAAGTAACAAGGGTATTTTAAAATTTGAATTTAAAAAGTGAAATGCTCGCCTTTGCACCAGTGTTTGTTTTTTATTTTTTTATTTTGGCGAATTTTCGCAACCTGCAGACCCAAAAAAAAAAGAAGAAGAAGAAGGGCGAATCCAACAAAGGGATTTTTGAGATTTAAACAAACAAATTCGCCATATCTTGACAAAAAAAACTTTAGAAGTCACCAGAACTAGGCAGGATTCCAAAAAAGATCTACTAGTCCCCCAGGACAGTCGCCATTTACTGCTAATTAATTAATGCTGAGGATCCTAACCAGTGCAACTACATGAGGAATTTGAAAGTGAAAACACTGCATAGCACATGTTTCACCTTTCGAAATGCTCGCCACATGGCTGACGCGCCTGATTACATCATGTAATATGCTGATTTGTGACACAGGATGCCCTTTTAGCATCACGTCTTCCACTTCATTACTACTGTTTTGATGATCTTGGTTTTGCCTTTCACGTGTTTGCATTTGCTATCAACATGCCTTGTATTTTTTGTGGATGGATTTTCATCCTTGTTTATATGTATATACAGATATACACGTCTTCTCAAAACCTTGACTAGTTGGGTAAGGCCCCAAATGAGGGGCCTGGATAGGGGCGGTGTTCAGTGAATGGGTCTGGCGGTTGGGGCGGTAGAAGAATGTTTGGGCCTGGCAGCCCGGGCGGTTGCAGAGTGTATAGGTCGGTAGTTTTTGAAACATCAATATCAAAGGCCCTGACTCCTTGGTTTAAAAAATTAGATAAAATTTCAACCCATTGTCAGCTTTTTCTCTGTCTTATTATACCCCTTACCTCCTGCTAGGAGTGAGATATATAATTGCAACTTTAGACGCAGTCCAAGGTCCAGGGATCAATGAATTCAAGCAATCTTATTGGTTGGAAGCTTTAAATTGGTCCAAAGGCCTTTAGATGAGGGCACAAGACCAAAAAGTGACAAATTGAGGTTAACCTACATAGCACCTCTTTCGGAGGGAAAATCAATTGGTTCAGAACGAAAAACTGTGCTAAAAGAGAGCCCCTTATTTGCAGAACCAAGAATCATGCTAAGGCCCAAGGTACAGTCCAACTCAAGGATTCAACTTGCTTCAAATCAGTCGAAATTAGTTCCTAGGAAATTGGACCCTGGACCCTCGTCTAAAGTGTGCCTAAGAATTGTCTGTAAAGTAAGGAAAACACAGCACCAAAACCCTGAGTTTGAGTTTGGTCATACACGAAGTGAGATTGAGAAAACACCTGCAAACAAGTACATTAGCATTCAAGGGGGGAGGGGGGGAAGGGGAGGGGAGGGGAGGGGGGTGAAACGCATAAAACCATCAATTTTGGCGGTAAAGTGGGTTTCATGCTGTATGTCCTTTTTCCTCAGCGCATAAACTGCTGCTACACATATTTTCACTGGTTCTACCTGCACAACTACTATAATTACTCTCGAACCTTGTGAGATTCATTACTTTGGTGGATACCACTAAAAGAGGGGATAGGGGGTGTAGGAGGCCCAAAGAAAGACAAGGTCACTTTACAGATAACTCTATAATATATACCTCTTTAGGCTAGGCTTCATGGTAGTTGTACCTCCAAAAAGTAGTAAAGAATAAAATAGAGTATCACAAATCAACTATTGGCCATAATATCATATGTGATATTGAAATGATCAATATCATATCAGTGGACTTGTTAAATCATTATTAAATTATAAAATTTCATCACTTAATAGATTACCTATTTTAATCTCTAAAATAATTACATAATTATTAAGTTATTTACATCAAGTTATATGTTCATTGTTAATAGGTGATGTTCATTTTGGCCCAAATTTTATCTTCACGTTAAGAACATTTACTTCCCTTTAGAGTTTGACAATTTTCAACTAGTATGATATTGGTCATTTCAATCCGTGTTGAGTGGTGCATAGTTTTGAACAGGTTTAAATCCAAGTTTTAGGGTAGGTTTCGAGGTATTTGAACTTGGAGTTCATAATTTTGTTAGATTTAGAGTTCGATTGTGAAATCATCCTTCGCTGAAATTGAAACTCAAACTTGAATTGGGTTGTAATCTATTTAAAACATCCAAACTTTTTTATCATATAATTTTTTTTTTTAAATATTTAGCTTGTGACAATTTATTTTTGGGCAAATATTCTGGAATAAAATATGATGGTGTTGGGTGCATGTTACCCCCAAAAAAAAAAAAAAAAAAATGTTGTGTTATCAATTTTTCTTTTGTAATTTTAACTCAAGGAACTACCATTAATTAAATGAACTAATGCTACATGACTACCAAATCATGGGCTTCACCCTGAATGAATGGACTTCCCCTTCTATTAAAAAAAGACAAACGAAAATAATAGTTCCTCATTTCCCCAAGGAAAAATAAAATAAAAATGGATCTCTTTACTATTTGTTGCCTTGACTCATTGATTGTCTGAATTTCTTTTTCATGACTATGTTCCTCCCCTATTTTCTCCTACACTACTACCCCACTTCTATGAACATGTGTACCTATTTAGGCAAGTTATCAATTGGGTGCAATGTACATGGATTGAATGGAGTCTTAAATCAAACAAGATTCCAAATATTTTGAAAAGTCTTCAAAATCTAAATTTTTTATAAAAAATAGAGACCAAATGTTCTTTTCAAAACCAAGAACTAAATAACATTGGTCCCTAGCTAAACCCTAAACCCCATTGGTTTGACCCTTTTCTTTTTAGTTTTTTTATTTTCTTTTTGGTCAGTAGTTTTAACTTTATGAACCCTTATTGACATTGGGTTAAAGCAGATTCACTCACACTATCCACCCAATCAGCAAATGTTGGTCAGTGAACACATCCAAATTTTGAATTAGTGTGCAAGTTAGTTCTATGTTCACAAAAAAATAAACATGAAATTTTGAACAATGTAAAGTGAGATTAGTTACTTAGGCTACATACAAGAGTGGGCCCTAAAAACAGAAATGTATGAACTCTGCCTCTTCATCTGTGAGTATCATCACCTGGCAAAGGGTTTTGTAGATGTAATGTAGATCTTAGATCTCAGCTTGTTTCTGGGTGCATTCACACACAAACTTTTGTTGGCCTTGCCTACACAAGGCAATGATATTATGTTTTGATTCATTATAAAGTATAGTAGCTCAATGGATTTTGGCCCCTAGGTAATATCCTTATTTTTATATTAGGGTTTTTGAAAGATGATATTTTGGCTTGTGTTGAATCTTGAGATTAGTTATAATAGAGTTATAATATCTTGGAGGATTTTGGTTTCCTTTTTATAGGATTTTTTGAAGATTATTTTTTGCATGGTGAAATATTTTTAGTTTCCATAATTCTTCTTTTGCCTTAAGATACTTTTTTAACTGTAAATGGCAAGGCCACAGTGTGGCGCACCCCTTGTTTTGTTTTGAGGTTGATCTCCACTCCCATGGGCCTTAGGTGAACCCACACTCTAAAAACCCAAATTCTTTTTAGGTTACCTACTTCAAGACCTTGTAGATATTCCATCTTTACACTAAATCAGAGTCTATGAGTTGAAATTTATCATTTCATGAGTTAAATAAAGCTGGGAAAATTCAATTGTGAAACACATACTTTGCCCTAGGGTCAGTTTCATCATTAAATAATCTTTAAAATAATGAAACAAATTTTCCTGAAAATATGACGCTGTGGAGTTCAAAATCATGATAACTATCACAAGCTACAATCTGAATAATTTCATTCCTCATATGAAGATATCATGGTAGATCATGAAATTAATAAGAGTTATTTCAGATTCATAAATTTCGAATTAATTTTTGAAAAAAATAAGTATTCATTTTGTCCATGTGGAAACTGACCCTGGGCTACAGTACCCTTTGTAGATGAACAAGGGGTTTGTCACACTGTCACTTGCCATTTACCTTTAAAAGTATCTTAAAGGCAAAAGAAAAATTATGGAAACTCAAATATTTCACCATGCACAAATATAATCTTCCCAAAAAAAAATCCTCTAAAAGAAACCAAAATCCTTCAAGATATTATTAAAACTCTGTAACTAATCTCAAGTTTCAACACAAGCCAAAATATCATCTTTCAAAAATCCTCATATAAAAATAGACCTATTATTATTATTATTATTACCTAGGGGCCTATAAAAATCCCTTAAGCTACTATACTCTATAAACGAATCTAAACACAATATCATTCTTGCCTTGCTTGGTAGGCAAGGCCGACAAAGAGGGAGCAAAGTGGTAAATGGAAACTAGTAGACCTCACTCAAGAAGGTGGAGGGTGTCAGTGGCCCACACCCTGGCCCTGGGGATGGCATCCACAAGGCAAAACAAAAACACAAAGAGAGATGAGGTGCATGCATGTAAGTTAAAATGGAGTCTAGACAAGTTGTGTATGTGTTTCTTCCCTACACGCAACTTTGAGTACCAAGGCACCAACTTTTTGGACACATGTTATAAAATATGTTAATTTCACACTTGTTGAGAACAATGACAATGGCAACTTATTTAACATATGTCGTAAAATATTTCCCCCTCGAGAATACAAAAACTCACAAGAAAGTGTCACATGGGTGAGTCGTTTGGTAAGACATCTGGCAAGACATCTGAGTTTGGGATTGACATTATCGTTGCTTTCGATTGTCTTGAGTGAACAATGGGACCAACCATATACGACAACAACCCATTGTCTCACATTAAGAAATCTTAGTGAAAGTGTGGGTCAGGTTCGAATAGAAACGTGAAAGTGTCCAATGAGGTGATCACCTAAAAAACATCATATGTCATCCACGTGTCTCATCGCTTTTATAAAGGTTAAAGATTCACACATATGTATCGACCTTGCATGGACAAAGTGTTTGCAACCACGTGTTTACAATGATCTTAACATGACAGATTTATTCCAGGAGATAACATGAAGGGGATTAGCAACTCAAGAGGAATTCTTTTCCTTTTTAATCAGCATTTACAAATCCTTTTAGCACAATGAAACCAAAATAAACCAAATGGGCAATGAATCATAACAAGTATGTGTTTGCAATTATATAACATTAAAGTTTTTTTTTTTTTTTTAATGTCATGATCCAAGGCAAAATCATTAGTTGTCAAGTGTGTGTTTAATTGTTTTATGTCAATCAGTGTTTTTTTTTTAAACAAAATTTGGGTGTTGGCATGCTATAATGTAAACCAAAAAAAAATTGTAATTTAATCATTTTCATTGCAACACGTTTTTTATATGGCCTTTTAAATATTTGGAAACGATTTTGTGTTGAAAATGTGCAATTAAAATTGAATTAAATTTTAAACTTTCATTATGTTGTGAAATTAATGCACATATAAACAATTCAATTGTGAATTAAAGTACATTTTTTAAATAACAAAAGATTATAACAACATTGTAATTCAATAAAAAGACTAAAAAATTTTGTTTTAATGAAATTTTGTCCATGAAATTTTGCACATATAAAAAAACAAACATAATGAACAATCTTCACTATCAAAACTTTCAATTTGCTTTAAAATCATGAAAATCATATCAAATGATACATAGATATTTAACAGTACATTGTGTTATGATCATGCTAATTATTATAATTTTTTTAGGTTGTAAATTGAATTCCCGTTGAAAATATAGTTGGACAAAATGTTATTTTTATCATTTATCAAAAATAAAATGGAATTTAAAATGAAAAAATGGTAAACTACCATTAAACAACATGTTTTAAGTAATATTTATAAAATTATTGGTGTACATCTAGATAAATACATAATTATGAATCACTTGCATATGCATGGTTTATATAATTTGTTTCATTTTTTAAGGCCAAAATCAATTATACATGATTTTTATAAAAATTCAAATTGAATGAAATTTTACATGTTACTACTTTTGATAATTTATATACTTTCAATTTTCAAAAAATAATTCTGCATTATGTCATGTATTTACCCATTTCACAAAATTTTAATTTTAGCAAACAAATAAGAGCATTTTGTAAAACATCCTTGCAATAAGAAACAAGGATTGTTGCCAAATCTTAAAAGAAACAAAACTTTGGGGAAGTTTTTTGTCATGTTTCAAAACTAAATTTAAGTTTTAAAAAAAAATTCCACCACATTTTCACAATTTTTTTGGCAATCAATGCTAAATATTGTGTGGGATGCCTAATCACTTATAATGTTAGGCCACATCAAAAGATTAACCAAAAAATCATTGATGCCAATCCTTACTAATAAAATGTATAACCCATTTAATATCAAAATTAGCTTTGTTGTGTAATGGATTTATTGTAAATCATGTGTGCTAATGTTTTTCTTTTTAGTTTTGTGATGTTGCCACATTGGCAATCAATTGCAAGGAGATTTAACCATGGTTGGCTATAGATTAGTTATGAAAGTAAAAAATTATTAAAATCCTTTTATATCTTGCCTACTTGCCTAAACAATGTGTAGAAGTAAGGCAATCTTTTACGATTTTTTTTGGTTTTTGACAATTTTTTTCAAAAAAGGAAATACTCGACATTAAAAAATTAAATTAAATTCACCACAATTTTTTTTTTGTTCACATACATATTTACTTTTTCCTCCAAAACACACCTTTCAAGGTTTATGACTTATGCAACATTGATTAAAATCCCATCTTACATATTAATCTACATAATCTCACACATAAATGTTTTTTGGATGAAGTTTGACATGCTTATCATGTAAACACAAAAACAAATTTTTTTCTCCTCTCAAAATTAAAAATAAAGATTAACACATGGACAAAATGCCATGATATTATGCATTGAACTTTGTAAACATTACCTCAAATGTGGGGATTGCTTTAGAATAATTGACAAATTTGGGGGTGTGTTAGCAATTAAAACCACAATGGCATCTATGTGTACATCTAGAATTAATGTTGTTTCTTATTGCAAGCATGTCAAACATTATCTTTAATCTATGTGTCACAACATAAGACATATGTTTGTGTTTGAGGGCGAAAGCATGGTAAAGTAAACTAGAGAATTACCTTGCAACATAAATGGAAAATGGCCATCAAGTAGGCCTTGGTATATTGACTTTTAAAATATTATTTATTTTAATGTTTAATTATATGAATTTTTTTACTTTGTTACAACTATATTTTTAAAACCACATCTTGAAAATAGGTTTGTATATATTCATCAAAATTCAAGCAAATGTCACAAACTACAAAGTAGATTAAAATTCAAGCATAAGTAGATGAAATATTGTATCTATTTTATTTTTAAGTCAATGGCATGCTAAATATGTTAGTTGACTTTTAAATTTTTCATAGTAGAATCAAAATATATATAATGTCTAATGTAGAAGTAGGAATGAACATAATATTAACATGTTACTTTCATTCCTACTTATTACCTACTTTTATTGTACTAAAGTTTTTCAATGTTTGTATTCAACTCATCAAAATTCAATGGAGGCTTCATAATGAAAGTTTTTTAAAATTTTGAATCTACTTTCTTATGTTTATGTTGAAAAACTACCATATTTAAAATTTGGATTTGAGTGGATGTATTTTTTTGATCCACTTTACCATGCTTGGACCTTTGACTACGTGATGCAAGATGACCATAATACTACCAATAAGAAATTATATAGTATAGCAATTGCAACTATAAAAAGGAGGAAGGTGGGGAATAATGAGGGTTCCAATAAACACTTTTCTCATTTCCAACACATTTAGAACATGATTGTATATATGTAGATTTTATCTATTAAGTTTAGTGTATAAATTGGAGAAAAGATGCAATGATACCACAGTTTCTCATTGCATTTTTTCGTTATTTTCAAAAAAGGTTATTATGTTCACAAAGAATGGATGGCACACTAAATATTCATGGACACATTAGCATATCTTTAAATTCAATTTGTGAATGGTTAATTTTCCACCCTTCAACACAAGCCACTAACTTTGATGTATTTTGGTTGCCAACTTGGATGCAATGTCAAATTACTTATTTAATATTGAAATATAACCTTTTTCGCACATGTGCTATGTGTGATTACAACTTGAATATTTTTGTAACACCTGCGATGAGATTTGAATTTATATTATAAAAATATTGATGGTTGTTTATTTGTGCCAATCATACCTAGCTCTTCTAAGCCTAACTACCTAACTTTTTTGTCCTACCAAACTACACAAATATGAAAAAGCAAATAAACATGTTCCTTTTCATGGCCATGTTATTTACATTAAATTCAAATTTGATATTAACATAAATTATATATATAGCATATGGCAACATAATGGGGGGGAAGGGGAGGGAAATGAAGGGACAAGGGCAAATTTTCCTCAATTTGGAACCCGACAAGGGCATTACATTCATGTAGATTTTTTAAATATGTTTTCATTTGGTTTTTAATCTTGATTATCTTTGTTTCATAATGAAGGGTGTTGTCTTATAGACTACCTATAATTTTGTTGGGTAATGTTAATGAATTTTAAAATTTTGAACTAGATATTGGAATTTGAACATTAATCATGCCAATGTCAATAATATGGATCAAGTTAATTTGCAATTTAGCATGGGGGAAGTTGCTAGCACTTTGTTAACATTTGAAAGCCAAAGATGTCATACTGACTTGCTTGTGCCTAGAATGTATTGACTACACTTGAGAGATGGGCTATATATTACTTGAAAGATTACTTGTTATTATAACTATTTCAAGATTCGCATACAAAAGGCTTATGTCACCATGCAGGTAAAAGCACACTATGATGGACTTTTTAGATATCACAAAGGTAGAATTTTCTAGGTTAGATACATATTATTGATAAAACCCATATGCAAGATGAGAATTCCAACAAAAAATGGACTCAAATAAATGAAGTTAACTTCTTTTCCCTCCTAAGTTTCAAATAATTACACCAATAACATTAATATTAAATGAAAGATGGACTTCATAATATAGGTAATTCTTGGGTCATAGTCCATAAAAAAATGTGTTATGGACACATTGCTTATAAGAAAATTGAAGATTTTTTTCACAAATGTGGGACATGTTATACTCTCAAAGGTTATGACACTTGAGATTAAAGTTTTTGGAAAAATTAAAGTATATGACGGACCTTATAATTGTTTATTATGTGTAGTAATAGTCTAATTTTTGTCAAAGTCCATCACATATTCAAAAGATTTTTTTTTCATGACCAAAACTAAATGAAGGTGTTCAAAAAGGTTGAAACTAGAGCATTCATTAACTTGAACATGGAAAAATATGCCAACTTTAATATCATTTCAAGGTTTTTTTTCTTTTTTTTTTTCCAATCTTCTATGTTCAAAAATACACTAGAAAATCTCCCAAAATGGACTTTGTAGTTGCTATTTTTGGTCCACCCTAATGTGCTTTCACCCATGCAACTTTTGCTACTTATATAATGTTTTAAACTAATAGTGTTTGATAAATATGCTTGCAAAAAACAAAGTGTCCAATGCATTGTAGACCAATTTTAGGTAAAAATCCCACACAAGGTCAAGGTTCTAGGAGTTTGGGAAGTGGGACAATGTTCAAAATTTTGATGTGTGAAAGGGGATGCAATGTAACATCTTTGCAATTTGGATTATAGTACCATTTCCAAAAGTAATGACATTTAAAACTTGTCATCCACAAATTGGTGGTAGGTGTTGATAACATCCAACAATATATGTGCCACTACTTGTAATATAATTTTCATGGTAACATGATTATGGGTAACCTAAGGTAAAGACCAGGTGACTTAAAGTACAAATTGTAAGTAGGTTAAATTGGCTTTAGGTTTTGTGAAAACACAACTTGTTTTTGTTCAATATTTACAACCTTTTTTTCAAGGGGATAAGTGCCTATGTGTTGGCTCCACTTTATTTTATTTTGTTTTTAATGTCAATTTTAATGTGAATCAATGATTAAGACTGCAATTGAATAGTCAATAGTGAACTCAAAAATACATGATTTCATGGAATAAACAACAAACCTTGCAAAATATGTTATCACCTAATGGAAGGATGGCTCACCCTACCGAACTCACCACATTCCCAAATGAAATAAGCCTTAATGTTCCATAATAAGTTAAGTAGTCTAGGATTCCATACCAAAATTTGGTGCCTTTTACAATTTCACAACTTTCAAAATTTGAGTGTTTTTTTCGTATAAATAATCAATTAACATCATCTCAATTTTTTCCTCATCAAAATTCCTTTATAAAAATAATCTTTAACGTAGTAATTTACAAAATTGACTACTTTTGATGCACATATTATTCAAGTTCAAAGTTCATTTATTAAAACCAAAACCCAAAATTATTTTTTTGAATTTTTATTTTGAATTCTTCAACACTCATATTAATCATGTAGCACAACATTCCATGATTAACATGGCATTAAAGTGACACCACAAAAATATATCTAACAAAATTATAGTTTTTATAGAGTTTTAACGATCACCCGACATGTTTTTTAGTTTGTTTGATTATGACTGCACCCAAGTTTTTTCTTACTAACCTCCAGCTTCCTCCCCCTATTGCCAACTAAAAAGTTCAATTGCTTTATTTACATAATGACATGATTGTGTATTTACCTACCTACCACCTACTTACCAAATAAATTTGCCAAAAGATGAAAGTTCGTATTACATAAAGAATAACTTGTATGTATATAGTCCCCCACCTACCTATTTGTTATATCCACCAATGTGGCCATATGTACATGGGCCCACTTACTTACCTACTATTGCCTCTTATTGACTACTAATCATGAACTAAACCTATTGACCCCAAAATAAACCCAACATTGGTGCCCCAAAATGTGGGTATTGCAAACACCTTGTTGTCCTTGACATAAACTAATTTTATAACCTACAATGATAACAAAAGTTTAGCCTCAAATGCAAGTATTTCTTCTAGTTTATCTTTTTTGGTTTCATGTGGTATATTTGGTTTTATATGTGTATGTGGTTTTGGTTTTTGATTTTTGTATTTAATTTGGTTTCGTGTAATTTTGACTTTTGTTTTTCTGTTTGGTTTGGTATTTTGTTTCTTTGTTGTTGTTTTTTGTTTGACAATGAGTTCCTTTCTTATGTGTTTGATGGTGCAATGATCATCCAAACTCACATTTTTTGGCTTTTGTTTGATGTGGTGCAAACAACAACAAACAATTACAACACACTATTCATGTTTAACAAGTAATTGAACTAGCTCCTCACAATACACGAACAATGTTTTTTGTTGTAAAAACAATAACAATGTTGTTGTGTTGCGAGGAACCAAGTTCAACCCCTTGCAAAAACTAATGAAACAACCCAAAAAATAACAAAATGTAGCACATATGCACAAAATATAGCATTCAAATGTTATAAAAAGAATTTTTTCTACAAAAAATTTAAAGAAGCAATGCAATATACAGAAGAATACAACCACCATAAAGGTTGCCACTATGAAGGAGAAAAATATATATATAAGGAAGAAGAAGGGGGGGGGGGGGGGGGGCAATGAATTTGTTTTTCCGCAATAACAACAAAAAAAGATGATGACTACAAAAGTTGCCACCATGAGGGACATAAGAAATAGAAGGGAAAAATAGGGGAGGGGGAAAAAAACAAAATTTTCCAAGGAAATGATAGTTCTTTACAATAGCAACATAATAAAACAACAAGATACATGAAAAGAATTATGAGGATCTCAACTCTTGAAGGTGACAAAATAAATCAAATTTGAAAATAAAAGTCATGAAGAGCTCAACTTTAGTTTTAATTTTTTTAAGGTGTACAAAAATGTTGTCACATCATGACCTTTTTATTTTATTTTATTTTATTTTATTTTTTGTACTTTATACAAGAGATGTTTCATCATCATGGACACAAAATGGATGATATAGGTGTTTCTAAATATATGATGGTCTAAATTAGCATACTTCAAAATATGTTTGATTCATTAATGTGTAAGGGAATCAAGATAAAGGATAAAATTAAAGATTGTGTTATTGATTGCCTTTATTTTGTCTTGGGTGGTACACCTTAAAAAATTTGAACCCTTCTATATAGCATCAACAAGAGGAAAAAATGATGACCATGAAGATTACCATGATGAACTCACACTACCCCCCTCCCCCTACACCAACAAGACACAAAAAGGAATATAAAAAAGCAACCAAGGAAGGAAAAAAATATAACTTTTTACTTCTTCACGTAGTCTTCACGTAGCTTGAATTATATTTGAACTGTAATGAAGAGAAAGAAAGAATGGGGAAAGTGAATTCTATTTTAACTTTAATGAAGAGAAAGAAAGAATGGGGAAAGTGAATTCTATTTTAACTTTAATGAAGAGAAAGAAAGAATGGGGAAAGTGAATTCTATTTGAACTTTAGTGAATAGAATGAAAGAATGGGAAAAGTGAATTCTCTTTGAACTTTAGTGAAGAGAATGAAAGAATGGGAAAAGGGAAGCACATGGCTAGGAGAAGGAGGGGATGACACAATAGGTAGGTGGGGAGGTAGGAAAGTATGTACGTATGTGGGATGAGTGAACATAGGGGAAATGAGTTGGGGTACGCTTCTAGGGTTCATGCATCCAATGAAACCCAAAATGGGCTGAAAATGGGATGGTGTTTTTGTGGATGTTGGGTCCGATGAACCTCATTTAATAACCAAAACAAGCTCATAATTCTCTTTATTATTGTATATTCAATTTGCTATTAAATAAACATGAAAACAATTAAATGCAACTGCCATCCAAGGAGTTCACATATGTACATGTGAATATTGTACAACACCTAGGAACTAAATTAGGTTAATCACATTATTAAAATTAGGCTAATCACAACTATTACGTAGTGTTTCAACCATGATGTTTTTCATGCAAATACATGCATTAGAATTTAAACATGAAAGCAAAGCCTTTTGATGTTCATGATAGATAACCTAAATTTGGCTACCATCATGCATAAGACCATCTAAAACTAATCCAACCTATTTATCAATAAATGCAAAGCTACCAAATGTGAGCTAATTACATCACAACCACCCCCCCCCCCCCCCCCCTCCCCCCGTTGGTAGGTTTTTGTGAAACGCGACCGAAGTGTCAAGCTGGAAATGGAATTGAAAATGTTGCTTTCGTT
>Ga0116229_10003211_pt1 | contig 26809 bp, 19 predicted proteins | sample S1TSphgellanicum_3_FD_87313 | JGI IMG/M metagenome (GOLD analysis project Ga0116229, IMG submission 87313) | Host-associated microbial communities from peat moss isolated from Minnesota, USA - S1T2_Fc - Sphagnum magellanicum MG | ecosystem: Host-associated > Plants > Peat moss > Unclassified... | reverse complement strand
GCGTCGAGCAAGAGGACGGCGCAATAGAGCGCGGTCGGAATCGCCGCCGTCGGATGCGCGCCGACCCAGCTCGTCATGAACGGTGCGAGCGAGAGCCAAAACAGGAGATGGAGATTCGCCCACATCACGCGACCGTCGATGCCACTCGACGCGCGGAGCATATGGTGGTGATTGTTCCAGTAGATGCCCACGAAGATGAAGCTGAGCACGTATGCAGCGAACGTCGGGAGAAGTGATGAGAGCGACTTGAGGTCGGTCCCGAGCGGAGGCCGCAAGTCGAGGACCATGATCGTAATGATGACCGCGATCACGCCGTCGCTGAATGCTTCCAGTCGCTCCGTCTCGGTGGAAAATCTCGCTCTCACGTGTAACGTGCCCGAAACGAATAGCGAGGTGAGGTATGGCGAATGAGCTCGGCTCGGAAGACGGCGTGTGGTCGGACGTCAACGTCGCTGCATGGGCGCCCACGAAGAAGAGCTTCCATCTCTACGCGCAGATGCTCGGTAAGCTACGCGTCGCCCTCTCACCGGCACAGCCGAATTGGATGTTCACGTCGCTCGCGCTTACCGCACGTGGCCTTACGACCGGCACGATGCCCTGGCTCGGGACGTCCGTACAGGCGTCGCTCGACGTCTTCTCTTCCGAGATCGTCGTCGAACGCAGCGATGGCGAGGTGCGTCGCATCTCGCTCGTGCCGGTCCGCACCGTAGCGGAGATTTACGCCGACCTGCAAATCGCGCTATCCGAGATCGGCGTCGCGTGCACGATCTCGCCGATCCCGCAGGAGCTGCCCGACGTTACTCCGCTCGACGAAGACCGCCGTACGACGGAATACGACCCGAGCTACGTGTTGCGCTGGTTCCGCGCCGCGACCGCGACGGCCAGCATCTTCGACGAGTGGCGCGCGCACTTTTTCGGACGTAGCGGTATTCAAGTTTGGTGGGGCGCGCTCGACGTCGCACTTCTGCTTTTCAACGGCAAACACGTCGCGCCGCCAACCGACCGCGGCTACATCATGAAATACGATCTCGATGCCGAGTTGATGAACGTCGGCCTCTACTACGGCGACGAAACGACGGCCCCGTTCTTCTACGGCTACATCTATCCCGAGCCGTCATCGCCCGAGACACTCCCGATCGCGCCGAGCACGGCATCGTGGTCCTCGACGATCAAGGAATGGGTGCTGCCGTACGATGCAGTCCGCTTTGCAACCGATCCCGCCGCGGAACTTACGGCATTTCTCGACGCGATCTACGAGCAATGCATCGCATCGGCAGGTTGGGATCGCGAAGCCCTGTCGTACGCCGCGCCAAAATAAATCGGTCCGCCCGCTGGCGGGTCCCTTCGTTTTCCTTACGAAGGAGGTTCGTCCGCCGTGCCCACGCGCATACTTGTAAGGGGATCAGTAATAACGATGCGTCTTGTCACGATTGTAGCGTTCGTCACGGTCGCGGCGCTGGTTATGGGCACGGCGCGGCCGGCGCGGGCCGACGTGGCCGACGACCTGATTGCGAAGAACCTCGCCGCGCGCGGCGGCGCCGCGAAGTTCGCCGCGATTTCGTCGATCGAGTTCAGCGGAAAGCTCGTGGCCCCCGGTGACTTCGAGCTCACCTACAAGGATACGCGAGCCCGCAGAAACGACGCGGCGCGCAGCGACTCCACGACCCAAGGTCTGACGTTGGTCCAGGGCTTCGACGGGAAGGTCGGATGGCGGATCAATCCCTTCGAGGGCCGACGCGATGCCGAGCGGATGTCGGAAGACGACACGCGGGCCTTCGCCGATGACGAAACGATCGACGGCCCGTTGCTCTCCGCCAAAGCGCACGGCGCCAAGATCGCCTATCTGGGCCGTGAAGATTTCGAGGGGACCGAGACGTACAAGTTGCGCGTCACCGAACCGAGCGGCGTCGAGTATACGTACTTCCTCGATCCGGACACGTATTTGGAGATCAAGATCGTCGAGACGCGCGAACTTCGCGGCGCGCGCCAGGTCACGCTCACCGAGCTCGGCGACTACGAACTCGTCGACGGTGTTTACTTTCCGTTCGCCATCGAACAGGGTTCGATCGACAGTACCTCGGCCGAACGCAATCGCATCGAGTTCGACTCCGCGAAAGCCAACGTGCCCGTGAGCGATGCGACGTTCGCGATTCCCGCGATGCCGAGCGCCAAGTGAGAAACATGCAGCATTTCGCGAAATCCACCGTATTCGCACTGGGCGCGTGGATCGCGGCCACCGGATTCACGAGCGCCGCAACGATCGATTCGAGCGCGATCTCGGGTTTGGGCATTCGCAACATCGGCTCCGCGACGATGTCCGGCCGGATCTCGGCGATTACGGGGCGGCGCGAGAAAGACGGGAAGGTCACGCTCTTCGTCGGCGCGGCGTCGGGTGGGGTGTGGAAGTCGTCGGACGGCGGCACGTCGTTCGAACCCGTCTTCGATAAGGAGCCCGTCCAGTCGATCGGCGCGATCGCGCTCGATCCCTCACATCCCGACACCGTCTGGGTCGGCACGGGCGAGAGTTGGACGCGCAACAGCGTCTCCATTGGGGACGGCATCTACAAGTCGACGGACGGCGGCGATAATTGGACGAACGTCGGCTTACCGAATAGCGAACGCATCGCGCGCATCATCGTAAGCCCGAAGAACGGGAACGTCGTCTACGCGTGCGTCCCCGGAAAACTTTGGAGCGATAGCGCGGATCGGGGCCTCTATCGCACGATCGACGGCGGCGCCCATTGGGAACTCGTCCTCAAGGGACCGAATCTGTCGACCGGGTGCTCGTCGGTCACGATGGATCCGGTCCACGCGAACATCCTCTTCGCGGGGCTTTGGGATTTCCGCCGCAAGGGCTGGACGTTCCGCTCGGGCGGCGACGGTCCGACGGCGCCGTCCGGCAGCGCGCTCTACCGTTCCGACGATGGCGGGACCACGTGGTCGAAGCTCGCGTCGTCAGCCGCGACCGGATTGCCCAAAGGTCCGTGGGGCCGCGTGGAGGTCGCGATCGCACCCTCGAACGCGAACGTCGTCTACGCGTTCATCGAGAGCACGCGCTCTGCGCTCTTCGTTTCCAAGGACGGCGGTAAGACGTGGGCCGAGCGAGACCGCAGCCAACGCATGGTCTGGCGGCCGTTCTACTTCGCCCGAATCGTCGTCGATCCGACCGACGCGCAGCGACTCTTCAAGATGAACTTGCGGATGATCGTCTCCGATGACGGCGGCAACAGCTTCGCGGATTCGTCGGGCGGAAGCCATGGCGATTGGCACGACGTTTGGATCGATCCGACCAACTCGAAGTACATCGTGGGCGGCGATGACGGCGGCCTCTGGCTCAGTTACGACGGCGGCACGAAATGGTGGAAGGGCGACAACCTGCCCATCAGCCAGTTCTATCACGTGAGCGTCGATAACCGGGACCCCTATCAAGTCTACGGCGGCCTCCAAGACAACTCGGTATGGGTCGGCGATAGCGCCTACCCGAGCGGCATCGCCAACGCGCAGTGGGAAAATCTCGGCGGCGGCGATGGTTTTTTTGCCTATTCCGATCCGAAGGATCCGAACTTCGCATACGTCGAGTCGCAGGGCGGATCCATCACGCGCGTCAACCGGCAAACACTCGAGTCGCGCGACATCCAGCCGAGAGCCGGCTACGGCGAGAAGCTACGTTTCAACTGGAACACGCCGATCGCGCTCAGCCCGAACGAACCCGGCACGATTTACATCGGCGCACAATTTCTCTTTCGCAGCCGAGACCAGGGCAATACGTGGGACCGCATCTCGCCGGACCTGACCACGAACGACCCGGAGGAGCAGAAACAAGAAGAGTCCGGCGGCATCACGGTCGATAACTCGGCGGCCGAAACCCACACGACGATCTATTCGATATCGGAGAGCCCGAAGAACGGTAAGCTGATTTGGGTCGGAACCGACGACGGCAACGTTCAGCTGACCCGCGACGGCGGCGCTTCGTGGACCAACGTCACGGCCAACCTGCCGGGCGTTCCCAAAGGGAGTTGGGTCAGTTGGGTCGAGGCGAGCCGTTACGACGCCGGGACCGCGTACGCAACGATCGATCGCCACACGTTCGGCGATATGGGCACCTATCTCTATCGAACGACGGACTACGGCAAGACGTGGACGGCGCTCGCGACCCCGCAAACTCCGGGTGTGCGAGGCTACGCGCACGTGATACGCGAGGACGCCGTCAACCGCAACCTGTTATTCTTGGGGACCGAGTTCGGACTTTGGGTGTCGATCGACGGCGGCGCGTCGTGGGCGGCGTTCAAGCCGGGCAACTTCCCTTCGGTCGCGGTGCGCGACCTCGTGGTCGCCGAACGCGACGGCGACTTGGTGATCGCGACGCACGGCCGCGGGATCTGGATCGTCGACGATTTGACGCCGCTACGCAACATGTCGCCGCAGACGTTGGATTCCGAAGTGACGTTCTTACCGGGACGGCCCGTGCAACAGCGAATCCAGGCGAGTGGTGGATGGGCGAACGGCGATGCGTCCTACGTGGGCGACAACCCGCCCGACGGTGCGGTGATTAGCTATTATCTGCGCACGCGTCAGGTGATCGGCAAGCTGTCGCTCGACATCCTCGACTCCTCGGGCAAAGTCGTCGACTCGCTCGTGCCGGGCAAACGCAAGGGACTCAACCGCGTCGAGTGGTCGATGCGCACCAAGGCTCCCATCGTGCCCCCCGCCGCGCAACTCCTCGGCGCATCGGGATTCGGGCAGCGTTTTCTTCCAGGCACGTATACGGTGCGGCTGACTCGGGCGGGCAAGGTTTACACGGCGCCGCTGGTGATCGGGTTGGATCGAAGAGCGACGTACACGCTCGCGGACCGCACGGCGCAATTCGACGCCGCGAACCGCGTCAAAGATCTCTTTACCCGCATGACGACGCTCGTCGGCGAGATCGCCGCGATCCGCGGTCAAGCGGCGGCCATCGGCGCGAAGCTCTCGGCCGAGGACCCGTTACGGGCGCAACTCGTTGCGATATCCGACAAGGCCGATACCTTGCGCAAGCTCGTCGTGGCCACGAAAGAGGGTGGCGCCATCACGGGCGAGGTGCGACTGCGCGAGAAGGCCGACGACGTCTACGGCGCGATCTCGTCGACCGAAGGCGCGCCCCCTGCCTATCAGGTCGCGCGCATCGACACCTTGGACCGCGAGTTGTCCGACGTCGAGAAAAGCTTCACAACGTTAACGTCGACCGATCTCCCGAATCTCAACACGGAGCTCAAGGCCAAATCGCTAGCGCCGATCGTTATCGCGGACGCCACGCTGGTCGAGCCAGCGTCCGCAGGCGGCGGCCCGCTCAAGGCACTCTTCGACGGTCTGCTCGGGACGCGCTTCACGGGGAGCACCGCAGCTCTTACAAGGAACTCGGAAGACGAACGCTAGCGGCGACGTCCGTTAGTGGTTCGCTTTAACCCGCTTCTCGCAGATGTCGCAGAAATGCGAGAGCTTGTTGTCCGTGTCGTAGATCGAGTTCGAGAAATACATCGCGCAGCGCGCGTTGTAACAATGCTTCAAGCCGAATGCGTGGCCGAGGTCGTGCACCGTCTCTTTGAGCGTTCGCTGGAAGAGCAGATTCGCGTCGGCGCGTTCGCCGTAAAAATCGCTGCGTAAGCGATGGAGCGAGACGATCGCGATGCGCTGATCCTCGTTCGCGTCGCCGAAGACGAATTGGTGCGAGGTCTTGTAGAGGTCGTATTCCGTGATCGCGAGCCGGATCGCATCGGGGTCGGCAACGGGCGCGAGCGCCACGCGCGACATCAACGTGTTGAAAAACATTTGCTTGCGCACGCTGTTGAGCGCGGTACGCGGCACCCGCAGCGTGCGCTCGACGATGCACGAAAACAGAAAGCGTTCTTCCAGGCAGAGCGCTAAGCGCTCCGTGAACCGCGCGTCAAGGGTGTTGACCGGCACGATACTGATCTGACCCACGTGGTCGCACTTAGCTCTCGGCTAGCTCCGAACCTGTAGGAGCAATCCGCGGAGTTTCTGCGAACGCCATGGGTATGAGGTATCTATGATCGTCGGCATCGGCACCGACCTTGCGGAGGTCGAACGATACCGCTTCGACGACGAAAAGCTCGCGCGATTCGCACGAAAAGTTTACACGGAAGAAGAGATGCGCTATGCCAAGCGTAAGCGCCACTGGCCCGAGCGCCTCGCCGGCTTCTATGCAGCGAAGGAGGCCGCGCGCAAAGCGTTCGGGCACGCGATCCCGTGGCGGAGCGTCTCCGTCTCACACGAGCGAAGCGGCAAGCCGATCCTCCTCTTCCATGCGCCGTACGACGGACTACCGGCGTCGCGCGGCGTGACGCGCATCCACCTCACGATCACCCACACGGCATCGATGGCTTCTGCCGTCGTCATCCTGGAAAGCGACTGATGCGCGCGCTCACGGCGGAGCAAATGCGGTCCGCCGATGCGGCCGCCGTCGCTCGCGTGGGCGAGGTCGCTTTGATGCGCGCGGCCGGTGCGGCGATCGTGGAGACGATCGTTAAATGTGCGCCGCGCGCGATGACGCTCGTGGCATTCGCGGGGCCTGGGAACAACGGTGGCGACGCGTTCGCAGCCTTCGCGGCGATCAAACGCGACTGCGAGCGTACGATCTACGCGATGCCGGCGTCGTCGCCGAGCGAAGGTCGCCGCGACGCGGAGCAACGCGCCTCAAAGAAAGGCGTCCGCGTGCGACCGTTCCCAGCGAACGCAGACGACGCACGGGCCGCGCTCGAGGGCGCGGAGCTCGTGCTCGATGCGATGCTCGGGACCGGCGCGCGGGCGGAGCTCTCGCCCGAAATGTTCGCGGCCGCTGCGGCGCTGAACGAGTGCGGCGCGCACGTTCTCGCGATCGACATTCCGACCGGCGTCGATGCGACGACCGGCGCGGTCGGCGCGGGTGCGGTTCGCGCGGACACGACCGTCACGCTCGGTGCGGCGAAGCTCGGCCTTCTCTTGGAACCCGCGCGCGGCTACATCGGCACGCTCTACGTCGGCGATATCGACATCGCGGACGAGATCGCAAACGTCGCCGGCGACCACTACGCGGCGCTCGATGACGCGGAGTTCACCGCGCTTCTTCCCACCCGCGGCGCCGAATCCGACAAACGCGCGTCGGGTGCGCCGCTCATCGTCGCGGGCTCCGCGCAGTTTCCCGGAGCGGCGGTCCTCTGCGCGCGCGGCGCGGCACGCGCCGGTGCCGGCTACGTAACCGTCGCCGCGAACGCCGATGCGGCGCAGACGTTGCGCAACCACCTCGTCGAACAAGTCGTGGTCACGTATGACGAACGCGACGTCGACGGCACGATCGAGAGTTTGCTCGACCTCGCGAAAAAGCAGAGCGCCGTAGGGATCGGCCCCGGGCTTCCGCTCTCCGATGCGACCGGCGCGATCGTTCGTGGATTTCTCGAAGCGCTCGATCGTCCGTTCGTCGCCGATGCGAGCGCGTTCTTTCATCTCGCGAAGCATCTCGATATCTTAAAAGGCAAGACGTGCGTACTCACGCCACACGAATCGGAGTTCGCGCGACTCTCCGGTGAGGGCACGATCCAACCGGGAACGCGGCTGGCGCGCTTGCGTTCGTTCGTCGCGCGCACCGGAATCACGACGCTCCTCAAAGGCAACGCCACACTGATCGACGACGGCCAGACCGTTCACGTGAACGTGACGGGAACGAACGCGCTCGCGACGGCTGGAACGGGCGACGTGCTCACGGGCATCATCACGACCCTGCTCGCGCAAGGCCTCACGCCCGTGGACGCCGCGCGCGTCGGTGCGTATTGGCACGGCCTCGCCGGTCGACACGCCGCGCGCGCACGGCCCGTCGGCGTCGTCGCGGGCGATGTCTACGACGCTCTCGGCCGCTCGCTACCGGCCGTTCCCGCGGCGACCGCGAAAGCGTCTCACATCACGCTTCTCGTGCCGAGCGAGATCCCGTAAAACGCGGTCGGGGAAGGCGTAAAATGCGCGCCGAACCGGCCCTCGATGAGTGCGTCCAACGACGATCCGACTCCACCCGTCACCCCACCCACGTTGCCGCAGAACGACGGGCTCGTGGAACGCGCCGAGCGCGAAGCGGAACTCGCGCTCGCGCGTGAGGCGTACGAATACGCACCGAACGCGAGCGTGCCGATGCCGATGGCGGCGAGTAAGACCGCGCTCTTCGCGCTCACGGAAACGATCCCGTGGTTCGAAGGCTGGCTTCTCAATCAAGGGAAGTGCGTCGCCGACCTCACGGCCTGGAAACTCAAGACGAAAACTCAGCCGACGATGCCCGACTTGGCAGCATACGCGGACGTGTTCGTCACCTACGATACGCCCGAGATCGTCACGATGTGGCAAGACGACCGCATCTTCGCGGCGCAGCGACTCGCCGGCCTCAACCCGACCTCGCTCGTTGCCGTAACAACGGATGGCGCCGGGCCGACGCTCGCCACGCTCGGACAACGCTTCGGGCCGGCGCTTACCGACGCGACGCTCGTCCCGTTTTTCGGAGCCGGCGCCACGCTCGAGCGCGTGGTCGCGGACGGCCGGCTCTTCGTTTCCGACTACGCCGCTCTCGGCGACATCACGGCCGATGCGGACGCGCCGGGTTGGCAAGCCGGCCAGAAGCTCGTCGCTCCCATCGCGCTCTTCGCGCGCACGGGCGATGGGGCGAGCCTCGATCCCGTCGCGATCGCACTCGGCCAGGACCGCACCTACTTCGCGCGCGACGAGCGGACGGCCGCCGGCGACGAGCGCTGGGCGATGGCCAAGGTCTTCGTGCAGAGTGCGGACTACAACTACAATCAACTCATCAACCATCTCGCGTTCACGCACTTGCTCGAAGAAAGCATCTGCCTCGCGATGCATCGGCGACTCTCGCACCAGCACCCGCTCTATCGGCTCCTCGTGAACCACTTTACCGCACTGCTCGAGATCAATCAGATCGGCGTGCTCACGCTCATCAGCAAGACGGGCATCATCTCGCAGATTCTCGAGGGCGGCCTCGGCGGATCGCTCGACTTGATCCGGAACGCGTACGCGAACTGGACGTTCGACGCTCTCGATTTTCCCGCGCAGATCGCGAGCCGCGGCACGAACGATGCCGCGACGCTTCCGTACTATCCGTTCCGCGACGACGGCATGCTCGTCTGGAATCTGCTCGGCAACTACCTCGATGACTATCTCGCGCTCTACTATACGAGCGATGACGACGTGGCGAGAGATTACGAACTCGCGGGCTTCGCCGGGCAACTCGCGGGGACCATCGACGCCGGCGTGGGCCGCGTTCCGGGGTTTCCGAGCACGATCGAAACGCTCGATCAGTTGCGCGAGACGATCCGCCGGATCGTGTGGATGGCGGGCCCACAGCACGCGGCGGTCAACTATCCGCAGATCGATTTCTCGACGTTTGTTCCGAACATGTCGGGCGCGACGTTCGCCCCGCCGGCCGACGCCTCGGTCGATGCGACGGGACTTCTCGCATTTCTCGCGCCGAAGACGATCACGGAAGCGCAGGTTCATACGAGCTATGCGCTCGCGGGTTACCAATACGATCGCTTGCTGGACTACACGCTCTGCCCCGCCGACGGGTCGCAGGCGCTCGTCACGAAATACTTCGGACTTCTCAACACGTCGATCGCGCCGACGATCGTGCAACGCAACGTCGAGCGAGCCGCAACGCCGGGGCTCCTCGCCTATCCGTATCTTCTTCCGGCGAACATTCCGAATAGTACGAGCGTGTAGGAGACGTAGGCGACTACAGCGCGAGCGCCGATTCGACGGCTTGCTCGACGGTCATCGCACGACCGCGTTCGCGAAGCGACGCGAGCTCGCTCGCGTCGAGGGCCTCCTTCAAGAGCGCGAGCGTGCGGTCGAAGACGAACTGTTCCTGTAACATCCGCGAGCGCCCGATCGCCACGTACTGCGCTTCGGAGGCACCGAAGAGCAGCGCAGCCTGGGTCGCGTCGCCGCGCACGGCGGCCACGCCGGCGAGAAGTCCGACGCTCGCGCCCACGAAGCGTCCGCTGCCGCGCCGGCGGCCGTACGAGAGCGCCTCGCGCGCGTCGGCGCGCGCGGTCTCGATATCGCCGTCCGCAAACGCCGCGGCGGCGCCGGCGGCGAGGCACCACGCCGCGAGCCCTTCGCTCGGCCCCTTACGTCGCTCCGGCGCCGAGCCTTCGCGCGCGAACGCAATCGCCGCCGCATAATTCCCGGCGACGAATTCCACTTCACTCAGCGCTTGCAAGGCGAGTTCCACGCGAAAGCGTCCCGGCAGCGTATCGAAGAGCGCACGGCTTTCGCCGAGCAGCGCGCGCCGCGTCGCGAAATCGGTGGGTTCGACGGTCCACGATTTCACGCACAACACCCATGCGAGGAGCGACGGATCGCCGATCTCGCGCGCGAGCGCGACCGACTCCGCCGCATGCACGTCGCCCTCCTCACGCCGCTCCAGGTAATACAGTCCGAACGCGAGCAGCGCGAGCGCGTATGCGAGTTGCGCCTTCTTGCCGAGTTCGCGTGCGATGCGCACGGCACGCTCGGCCGCGGAGACGCAACCGGCCGGCGAACCGATGTACGTATGAAACTTCGAGACGAGCAGCGCGAGCGCGCCCTCGATCTTCGGCACGTCGCCTTCCGGAAGCGCCGCGAGCGCGCGTTCGCCCCACCCCAAGCCTTCGAAATACAAGCCGAGCGATTCGAACGCGAAATCGAGCGCCTGGACGATCGTCGCGCCGAGCACGACGTCGTTCTTCGCGACGATCGTCCACTCGAGCGCGGCGCGCACGTTATCGAGTTCGCCTTCGAACGCCGTTTGCCACGCGCGCGGCGAGGTCGCGAGGCTCGTCCGCGCGGCGCTCTGCGCGAGCCCCAGAACGTATCGGGCGTGCGCGGCTGCGATCCGTTCGGCTTCGCCGCTTTTCGTTAGGCGCTCGAGCGCGTACGCTCGCGTCGTCTCGAGCAAACCGTACCGCGTATCGGTGTCGGAGGTCTCCGCGCTCACGAGCGACTTTTCGACCAGCGACGAGAGGATATCGAACACGTCCCACTCCGAGATGGCTTCCGCCCCGGCTGCGAGGTCCGCGTCGTCGACGCAAACGGCTTGCGCCGCATCGAGCGTCCAGCCGCCCGCGAACACCGCGAGCCGACGCAAGACGCGCTGCTCCGGTTCGCGCAGCAAATCGTGGCTCCAATCGAGGAGGGCACGAAGCGTTTGCTGGCGCGGCAGCGCGGTCCGCGGGCCGCCCGAGAGAAGCCGAAAGCGATCGTCGAGGCGGTCGGCGAGATTTTTGAGGCCGAGGACGTTCACGCGCGCTGCCGCGAGTTCGATCGCGAGCGGGATGCCGTCCAACCGCGAGCAGATCGATGCGAGACTCTTGCGCGAACTTTCGTCATCGCGCAGGATCGCGCCCGAACGATCGGCGTTGGCGGCTCGCTCGAGAAAGAGTTGCACCGCGGGCGCTTCGCCGAGGGGCGCGAGCCGTACCACGCGTTCGCCGGCGAGGCGCAACGGCTCGCGACTCGTAGCCACGATGGAGATCGTGGGGCACCGTTCGAGAATGCGGCCGGCGACCGCCGCGACCGCATCCACCATGTGCTCGCAGTTGTCGAGAACCAACAGCGCGCTCTTTCGATCGAGTGCCGCGATCCACGTTTCGTTCATGACCGTACCGATCTGCTCGCGCATGCCGAAGACTTCGCCGATACGCGCGGACGCGAGGCTCGGGTCCGAGAGCGGTGCGAGTTCGACGAACCACGCACCGTCCGCATAGCGGTCGACGAACGCGCGCGCGACCTCGAGCGCGAGACGTGTTTTCCCCACTCCGCCCATGCCCGCAAGGGTGATCAGGCGATTGTGTTCGAGCAGCGCTCCGATCTCCGCAACTTCAGCCGCGCGCCCGACGAACGAGGTGAGTTGCAGCGGCAGATTTCCGGCTTTGTTCGCACTCGTGCGAAGCGGCGGAAAATCTGCACGAAGTCCGTCGCCGACGAGTTGGTGCACGTGGACGGGACGGTCGATGTCCTTGAGCGCTTGCGGCCCGAGATCGAGAAGCGAGATCTCGGGCGGCAGACGCGTCGCGAGCAACGAGGCCGTGGGACCCGTAAGGAGGATCTGCTCGCCATGCGCGGTCGCGAGAAGGCGCGCGACCTGATTGACCGTGGTGCCGAAGTAGTCGTCGTCGCGCTCGTCCGCCGTGCCCGTGTGCATCGCCACGCGCACGAAGAGCCCGTCGACGTCCGAGAAATCGGCCGTGCGAATCGCTCGTTGCAACGTCACCGCGGCGAGCACGGCATCTTCGGCTCGCGAGAAGACGGAACAGAAAGCGTCGCCGACCGTCTTGAAGACGAAGCCGCCGCGCGCCTCGATCGCGCCGCGCACGAGCTCGTCGTGGCGCCGGAGGGCAGCCTGCATCTCGCGGCCGTGACGATCCCAGCGCTTCGTGCTGCCTTCGATATCCGTGAAGAGAAACGTGACGGTGCCGGCCGGCCGCACGCGAGCGGCAGGTTCGGACGTGGTGCCGTGCGTCCGAGTCTCCATAGCTGACCTTCGATTCGCGTCGACCGGCCGCCGCCCCCGGGGCGCGGTTTCTGGGGACGCGGCTAGTAGTAGAGCTTCTTCGTGAAGGGCCACGCCTCGGCGAGCGGGCGTTTCAGTCCGGTCGAGATCAGGATGGGATCGTCGCGTTCGAGCGGGATCGCGAGCGGCACGCCCGCGTACTCGTTTGCGAGTCGCACCGACGTGAACGATTTTTTCATGTCGTCCGGGCTCACGTTGATCGAAATCACGACCGGGTCGGATCCCGAATAGCCGCGCGTTCCCCACAAATAATATTGATTGTGATGGCTCGTTACGACAGGAAGGTCGTGCCCGAAGAAATCGAACGCTGCCGCTTCGCCGTAGTTCGCCGCATAGATCATGGCGCGCGCGCGTTCGTTTTCGGGCAACGACTCGTACGCCGCGGCGATCGCATCGGTCATCTCCGGCCACCCGAGCATATCGGCGTAATCCGGCGGCAGCACGCCGATCGCCGCGTGCTCGCGTTCGATCGGCTTGAGATGCAACGCGCTCTGATACGCGATGAACGTACCGATCGGAAGGACGGGCATCGCGAACGGAATCAACACGAGGCCGCATGCAACCGCGACGCCGAGTGCGAGCGGCCGCGTCCAAAGCGCGCGCCGCGTCCACGCTTCGATCGCACACCCACCGGCCGCGAAGACGATCGGATAGACGTCGCCCGGATAATAGTCTTTCGCATGCAGCGCGATCATCACGACGATCAGAATGACGAACGTCGTGCCAATCCAGCGCGTGCTGCGGTTGCGGAACGCCCAGACGAGTCCCGCGATCCACACGAGCGACAGGATCGGATTGGTGATCAGAACGTTCTGCCCGACGAATTGCAACGGCGAGAGGATCACGTTTTTCCCCGCCGCTCCGTTGCGAAGGAGCTCGAGCATCGGGAGTCCGTGCACGATCTGCCACACGACGTTCGGAACCGCGAGCGCTACGCCGAGCGCTGCGCCGCTCGCAAACCAGCGGTCCACGAGCTTCCGGCCTTCGCCCGCGACGATGAGGCCGCCGATCAACGCAGCCGCGAAAAAGATCACGCTGTACTTCGCATTGAACGCGATGCCGAGCGCCGCCCCCGCGCCGATCCACCAGCGCGGATCGCGCCGAAGCGCGCGCGCAGTGAAGAGCGCCGCGAGCGACCACAGCGGCAGCCCGAGCATGTCGGTCGAGACCTTCGTGCCGAACGACGCGAGCACGGGCGCGAGCGCGACGCAGATCGCCGCGAGAACTTGTGCGAACGCGCCTCCTCCGAGTTCTTCAACGAACACGCACGCGACGTACACGGCGGCGGCGGCACACACGGCTGCCACGAGACGCAACACGAACAGCGACTGCCCGAAGGCTTGCGAAGCCGCGCTCAAGAGCGGCGTGAGCGACGGCTGATCGACATAGCCGAAATTCGGATGGCGACCGCAGATGATGAAGTAGAGTTCGTCGCGGAAAAACCCGTAGTGCGGGTTGCCGAGCGCGTGAAAGAGTAGCGTCAGGCCCGCGGCGATCAAGGGTAAGCGTCTACGCATCTGCGTGCTATACTGCTCGCTGTGAGCGCGGTTTCGTTACGGGCCGACATTTCACGAACTGCGGTGACCCTAACCGGCGTCGTCGCAAGCTTCTGCACGATGTGGTTCGTGTGCCGCGCGGTCGGGGCGCAGTCGCAACCGGCGATTCTCGCGGCCATTCTCGCGATCGGCCTCGGACGCCGCGAGCAGGCGGCGACGATCGCCGAGGCAGCCCTGGCGTCCCTGCGGATCGCCGGGGTCGCCCTCGCCGCGACGGCGGTCGCGTGGCTCTTGCACGCGCTTCCCGTGGTCGGCGCGATCGTCTTCGTCGGCGGCATGTTTTTCTCGGTTTGGGTGCGCGATTTCGGCGAGCGCGGACGTGCCCTCGGAACGCTCGTCGCGCTTCCGCTCGTGGCCATGCTCGTGGTGCCCGTCGCGCAGACGCCGGCACCGGGTGGACCGCTCGTAGACCTCGCACTCGCCATCGGCGCCGGCGTGGTCGCGCTCGCGTTTTCGGCTGCGATTCAATGGATCGCGCGGCGCACGGGCATCATCGCCGCGACGAATCGTTCCGATGAGTTTGCGCGCCCCGAGCGCGCGAAGCGTACGGGCATTACGCCCACAATGCGAATGGCTCTGCAGATGGCGGTCGCGCTCGGTCTCGCGTTCGCAATCGGGTTCCTCGTGTTTCCGGGACACTGGGGCTGGACGGTGCTCACCGCATTCATCGTTTGCAGCGGGGCGCGCGGTCGCGGCGATGCGCTTTACAAAGCGGTTCTCCGACTGATCGGCGCACTTTCCGGGACGCTCGCCGCCGCATTGCTCGCGCATGCGTGGGCACCGAGCGGCGTCGCGGAGGCCGTTACGATTTTCGCGATCCTCTTCTTCGGCTTGTGGCTTCGCGACGTGAACTACGCCTACTGGGCGTGCTCCACAACGTTGATTCTCGCGCTACTCGCACGTTCGGATAACGGTTTCGCAACCGGACTCCTCGCGCTACGTCTCGGAGCCATTCTCGTCGGCGCGCTCTGCGGCGTCATCGCCACGTGGTTCGTTCTTCCGATCCGAACCGAGGCGATCGTCCGCAGGCGTCTGGCCGACGCACTTGTCGCATTCGATGAATTCGTCGCGCACGCGCATCTCGCGGAGCCGGAGCGATCGGAGAAGCGCGCGACGTTCGAACGGCGGATCGCACATCTCGACGAAGTCGCGCCGCCGCTGCGATGGCATCGCCGTCTCTTTGCGCGCGGAAGCGACGGCAATCATCCGGCGCGCTGGATCGAATTAGCGTCCGGCCTTCGTCAACGCGCGAACGTACTCGAAGCGAGCAACGACGTTCCATCACCGGAAGCGCCGAAAATTCGACGCGCGATCGGTATCTCGCGTCGCGCGATCGCCGATCATGTAAGAGCGCAGAGCGATCCGGAAATCGTTACCGTCGGCGCCGCACTCGAACGGCTGCACGGTACGTTCGACACGAAGGCGACGTGACGACCGCTACTTCCTAAGAATAAAATCTGCCTTGAAGAGATACGAACCGCCACTCGGAACGCACCTTTCGAGATCGGGTCGGTACGTCGTCGCCGCGGCCGAAATAATTGCAGCGTCGACGAGTGCGTCGCTACCGGCGCCGTCTCCCGTCTGCTTGAAGAGCGTGGCGCTGCGCACGCCGCCGGTCTCGCTCAGCGTGACCTTCACGAGAATGGTACCCGCGGAACGCGTCGTGAGTGCGGTTACCGGATACGTTAGCGGTGCGATCGCAACGGGCTGCGCCGGGGAATATTGGTTCGCGCATCCTGCGCTACCGGTAGCCGACGGTTGTGGTGGCGGCGCGGCGCTCGCGAGCGCTTCGAAGGGAGCGGCGGCGGCGGAACGCTGTTCGGGCGTCAGCGCGTCGGGATGCGCGAGCGCCGAGACGGCGGTCTGCAGTTCGGCCGTGAGGTCGTCGGCGCTCTTCTCGTTTTCCAATTCCGGCGTGTTCCAATAGTGCGAGATCACGGCCACCCCGCGCGAAAAGCCGACGACGTCCGATGCCTCCGGACAGACTTTCGCAAGAGCGGCCCGAAGTTCCGCACGCTCCGGAGATCGAGCGGCCGCGGACGCGCGCTTGACGACGTCGGCCTGCGCCTCCGGCGACGCCGAACCCAGAAGCGCGACGAGGCGCTGGATCGCCGGTGACGCGAGATCGTCCGCGAACGTCGTTTCGAAATCGCTCGCAATTTCAGGCGACGGCGTCGAGCACGTTGTCATCGGCGAACTCGGCAAAGGTGACGATGCCGGAGCGGCGATCGCGGGCGCGATCGGATACGCAACCGAAAACGCCACGGCGACGAGCGAGCGCATGCAACCGAGGGCGGAACGTTTCTTCATAGCAACCTTGGATCGGGCAAGACGGACGAGTGCAAGACGTCGCCTGGAATCTGGGGACACGCAGCAATCCGTTGCGGTGCATCGTTCGTGGACGTATCTTTGCGCCAACACGTTCCGGGCACGATCGCACAATAGCACGTGACGATGTCGATCCTCTTGTATGCGTAAAGAAGCGGCGGCGCGAAGGTCTTGCTCGTGAGAGCGAAGAGTTCGGTAGAATCGCCCGGACGTATCACGCTTCCGGGCTCGCCGTTGTTGACGTCGAAGCCCATACCCTCGCCGCGTGGAACACGTTCGCGAAGCTTGAAACCGAGGATGGTATGCGTCAGGTCGATGAAGTTGGATTTCGGCTTTCCATCGACTGCGAGCGTCAGGCTCCATAACACCGCCGGCCCGAGACCGTCGTTCTCGAGTGAGAACCGCGCGGTATCGCCGTCGAGCTTCTCCGTCACGCCGACGTACGGCCAAACCTGCGCGCTCAGCTGTTCTTCGAGCACCTGCGTTTGGCGTGCCGTTTCGCGGGACTGCAACCACGTTGCGGCCATCGCGAGCGACGAGATCAAGAGCGCGCAGACCGCGATCAAAAGATCCATACGGATCCCGCGTTCCAAGGACTTCACGGCCGGTGAATCCGCGACATTGCCGGCAACGTTCGCAGGTTTTTCTCATAATCATGTCATCTTCCGCAGCGGGAACGGCGCCGGGAAGCCCGCGAAGGTACGCACGTCATTGTCAGCACTGCTCTTTCTGACGGGGTGTCGTCGTGCGTGGACTTCCGCTATTCTTAGGTGCCGTTGCGATCGCGATTGCGGGATGCAGTAGCAGCAATAACAACAACGCGGGCCAGTGCTCGCTGCCGAGCGGCACGAAAACGGTGCTCGTCTATCCCGCGCCCGGCGCCACGGGCATTCCCGACAACTTCGGGCTCGTCGTGCTCGGAAGCTCGTCCGTGCTACCGCTGAGTTACGGGACGTACATCGTCAACAACACGACGCAGAACGCCGGATATTTCAACAACCTCGGCACGGCTCCGAACCCGCTTCCAACGCCGAACGCACTCCCGACCTTTCCCGCTCCCGTTTACCAGTCGAGCGGCAACCCCGGCGTGAGCTTCGTTGCGGGAAGTTCGCTCAGCGTGTACCTAAACAACACGAGCAGTAACTGCGTACCGACGCTCCTGCTCGGGTCGTTCAGCGTGAAGTAGGCCGGCCGCCCGTTACGCTGCCGCGACGCCGAGCGCCGCGGTAGCCGACGCCGCGAAGGCGCCTTCGAGATCCGCAAGGAGATCGGCCACGTCCTCGATGCCGACCGAGAGGCGCAGCAGATCTTCCGTGATGCCGAGTTCGCGCTTCCGTTCCGGCGGAACCGAGCCGTGAGTCATCACCGTCGGGCTGCAGATCAGCGACTCCACGCCGCCGAGCGACGTTGCGAGGTTGAAGAGCTGCGTCGACTTCGCGAACGCGCGCGCTCGCTCGGCGCCGCCGCGCGGACGGAACGAAACCACGCCGCCGAATCCGCGCATCTGCTTCTTCGCGAGTTCGTGCTGCGCGTGCGAAGCGAGGCCCGGATAGAACACTTCGGCGACTTCGTCGTGCGCGTCGAGGAACGCCGCGACCGCCGCGGCATTGCGCTCGTGTTCGCGCATGCGCAGCGCGAGCGTTTTCGCGCCGCGTAGCGTCAGATACGAATCCCACGGGCCCGGAACCGCGCCGACCGCATTCTGGTGGAACGCGATTTCCGCGTGGAGATCAGGGTCGTTCGTGATGACGATGCCGCCGACCACATCGCTATGGCCGCACAGATATTTCGTGGTGGAGTGCATGACGATATCGGCGCCGAGTTCCAGCGGGCTCTGCCAGAACGGTGTTGCAAACGTGTTGTCGACCGCGACCACTTGGCCGGGGCGCTTGAGCGCGGAGATCGCCGCGATATCGACGATGCGCAGCAACGGATTCGTGGGCGTCTCCACCCAGAACAGCTTCGTGTTCGGGCGGATCGCGGCGCGCGTCGCTTCGACGTCGCACATATCGACGTACGTGGTCTCGATGCCGTACCGCGGCAGAACGTCGGAGAAAAGGCGATGCGTGCCGCCGTAGAGGTCGTGCACCGCGACGATATGGTCCCCCGCGCGGAGGACCGAGCAAGCACCGTTCACGGCGGCCATCCCGGAGCCGAACGCGCTCGCGAAACGGGCGCTCTCGAGGTCGGCCAACTGCGTCTCGAGGGCGCGGCGGGTCGGGTTGCCGGACCGAGAGTAATCGAACCCCTTCGTGACGCCGATCTCGCCTTGCGTGAACGTGGCGGTCTGATAGACGGGCACGATCGTCGACCCCGTCGCGTTACAAGGGTCTTGGCCTGACCGGATCGCGCGAGTCGCGAATCCACGGGTCGCCACGGCAGCCTCGGGCGCACAGGTGGTGCGCGAAGCGGGCTGCGAGTGGCCGAAAGCATCATTCGGCATGAGTTGCACTCCCAGTTAATATTAGATTGTATCGGCGAGATACGCGGCTCTAGAGAGGTCTCCTGCTGCAACGCCGCCAACGCGAAACGCCCCTTCCGCACACCAGGTGCGCGGTACGGAAGCCTCGCAGGAGCGATCCCGTTGAACCACCCGAGCGGCCTCCGCGGACACGACGACTATCGCGTGCTCGCCGACGCCATCCCGCAGATCATCTGGTCGTCGCACGCCGACGGATCGATCGAATACTTCAATCGCGCCTGGTACCGCTATACGGGCCTCTCGGACTGCGATTCGCTCGACGACGGCTGGGTGAATACCGTCCATCCCGACGACCGGGAGAGCGTGGTCGCACATTGGCTGCGCACGATCGCGAGTTCCGACGTCTACGAAGTCGAGGTTCGCCTGCGCGCCGCGGACGGAACGTATCGCTGGTTCGTCGGCCGCGCCCGCGCCGTCAGAGAAGCGAACGGCGCGATCGTCAAATGGTACGGCGGCTGCACGGACGTCGACGACCTCAAGAACGCCGAAGCGAGCATGCGCGAACATGCGACGACCTTTCAGAAGCTCGCGAACTCCCTGCCGCAAATGGTCTGGATCACGAACGCCGCCGGCCAGAATACCTACCTCAACCATCGGTGGTACGACTACACGGGCATCGATCCGTCGCGCCCGCACGAACTGCGCGAAGCGGCGCATCCCGACGATCACGAGTACATCTTCGCCACGTGGGCGCGGGCGCGTGAGGCTGGCACGACGTTCGAATGTGAGTTTCGGATACGGCGTGCCGATGGCGCGTACCGGTGGTTCCTCGTTCGCGCGGTCCCGGTGCACGCGGCGGACGGCACGATCGTCGAATGGTTCGGTACCTGCACCGACATCGAGGACAAGAAGCGCTTCGAAACGGAAGTGGTTTCCGCATACGAACGCGAGCGGCGCGTCGCGACGACCCTGCAACGCGCGTTCCTCACGCAGACGCTGCCACTCGTCGAGGGCTTCGCATTCGATGCGGTCTATCGACCCTCGGAGCGCGAAGCGGCGATCGGAGGCGATTGGTACGACGCGTTCGCACTCGACGACGAGCGCATCGTCGTGTCGATCGGCGACGTCGCCGGCCACGGTCTGGATGCGGCGGTCGTGATGGGCAACGTTCGTCAAGCGATTCGCGTGGTCGCGCGCGTCGTCGAGCCCGATCCGACCGTGATGCTCGATGCCGTCGATCGAACGTTGCGGCGCGATTCGCCGAACACGATGGTCACCGCGTTCATCGGCATCATCGATACGCGAGCGCGCACGCTGACCTTCGCATCCGCCGGGCATCCCCCGCCGCTCATGTTCGCTCGCGACGAGATCTCGGAACTGAGCCACCGCGGCTTGCCGCTCGGCTTGCGCGACGCGGCCGCAAGCCTGTCGGCGACGACGGTCGCGTTGCCCGACGCGGGCATGATCGTGCTTTACACGGACGGCTTGATCGAATCGACGCGCGATACGGACGAGGGCGAACGCCGCCTCGCCGAAGCGCTAGAGACGGTTGCCGAACGCAACGCAGAGTTCCCGGCGGAAGAGATCCAGCGCTTGGTGGTCCGTGAGGGCGCGAACGACGACGTCGCGGTTCTCACGTTGCGCTTCTACAGTCGCGAGACGGTCGATCTGGCGAGCGCCACCACACGGTCCGCGCCGGCTCCGTTCGCATCGCGACCGACGATACTGAACGCGTAGATCGTACTCTTCTTCCGAACGTAGATCATCGGGCCGAGGCGATGCGCCTCGTCGCCGATACCGGGCAACGCGAGCGACGGCGACATCTGCGTCATCGGGCTCGAAATCGTATCGTGGAACGTGCTCGTGGCCTCCGCCGGTGAGGAGAACGGCTCGATCGTCACGACGAGCGACGAGAAACTCGCGCTCCGATAGTTGCAACTGAACGAGGTTCCGATGACGCGCGGTCGCGTGTGCGTCACGGGAGCGCCGATCGTCTTCGCCGCGTCGGCGACGCTCACGAGCGCGCACGGATCGGGATCCGCCGATGCAACGCGTACCGTCGCGCATGCGCTGCCGATAACCGCTACCGTGAGTAGGTTCCTAAGGATGTTCTTCATGTCGATCTCCGTTCGAAGCACTTAAGGAGTTGGTGAGGCGGCGGCCGCCGCGGCGAGCGCGGTCTCGACGGTGCGTCGCCCGCTGCCGTAGAACACATGGTCGCCGATCGAAGCGATCGCGACGGCGGCTTGCGCGCGCGTCACCGGAAACTGTGGATGAAAGAGCGACGAGGAACCGTAGACGAGCGCGAAGTTGTCGCCGCCACCGTTCGCACCCGTTGCGATCGCCGCCACGTACGTCTTCGAAATCGAAGCCTTGTCTTTCCAAGGCGGCATCGCCGTGTTGCGCGCGAAGTCGATACTCTTCACGAGGCCCGCATCGACGCTGCCACGATCGAACGTGTTCTTGATCGCAAACATCTGCTCGCGCGTGAGCACGCCGTCGGGACGGAACGTTCCGTCCGGAAAGCCGACCGAATACCCCGCATCCTGCATCCCTTGAATGTACGGAAAATCAGGATCGCTCGTGGCGATGTCGTGGAACGCGGATTTCTCCGTCGCGTCGGCGAGGTTGATGCGCTTCGCGGGCGTGTCGGCCCACAGAACGTTGTTCGCCTTCACGAGCCAGCGAATGAACTCACGCCGCTTCACGGGCGAACCCGGATCGAACGCACCGGACTTTGGATCGAGCACGCCGAGCGTCCCGAAGGCCGCGATTTGTGCCGCGCCGTTGACGCCTGAAATATCCGTGTAACTCGGCGCGCCGGTGCTCGCGGCGCTCGCGGCGTCGATGGGCGACGCGGGCACGAGACTCGGCTCTTCGGTCGCCTCGGCACTCGCGACCGGCGATGCGGACGCGGCTGCGTCGGCCGTCGAATCGTCGCTCTTCGAGCAGCCACTCGCGCCGAGCGCGAGCGCGAACACCGCGACGGCACACAATACCAGGATCCTCATACGTCGCCCTTATCCTCATCGATGGTTCTCGGCACGGCGAGCCTGCGCTGATCCACGATGAACTCGCACATCGCGCCGAGGTTCGTGAAGAACAATCGGCGCCGGCGAATCACATCGTCGATGGAGCCGCGCCACGCGGGCTCTTCGCCCGGCACCGTTTCGGCCCACATACGGACGACGAACGTCGAGGTCGCGTCGGCGGACTCCATGGGACGATGCTAACGGCGTAGCGTCCGAAAAGCGTCCGAGCGCAAGAAACGGGCATTCCACGGTACGTCCGCATAGGCACGCGCGGCGGCGCCGAGGGTCGCGAGCCGCTCGTTGTAGAGCCGCTCCGCCGAGGCGAGAAACGCGGCCTCCGCCGCGGCGTCGGCGCGGAACGCTGCGACGCGAGCCCGAGCCCAATACATCAGATGTGGAAATTCTTCGCCGGCGAGAAATGCGGCCGGCAGCGCGCCGAGTTCCGCATCGAGCGCGATCGCCCGCGCCGCGTTGTCTGCGTCTACAGCCGAGTGCACTGCGAACGCGAGTGTGAGTGCGAAGAGCGCACTCGGGGGCTTCGTACGGTGGATCGCGAGCGATGCATCGAACGCCGCTTCGGCCGCAAGCGACTCCGCGGCCTCCATCGCGATCAAGCCGCGACACAGATGCCAATTTGCGTCTTCCAACGTCGCGTGCGGTCGCGGCACGTGCTCGACTCGCTGCATCAGCCCGCGCGCCGCTGGCAGGTCGCTCGCGTACGTCGCCGCGAGCGTCATGCCGAGCGTGCAGCCGAACATGTTCGCTTCGTCGCCGTTCTCTTCGGCGAAGCGGAAGCACGACGCATAGAGTTCGCGTGCGGCCGAATAGTCCGCGGTCCACAGCGCCAAGCTCGCCGCGTTATTCCGCACGCTGTCGACGCCGCGCGGGCTACCGAAACGGCCATACGCATCGGCGGCCGCGTCGAGGCGCGCGCGGGCGTCGCCGAAGCGATGCGCGGCGATGTCGACGTGCGCGAGACGAACGTTCGCCTCGGCTTCCGCACGCGGGTCGCCCACGTTGCGTGACGCGTCGAGAAGGCGAAGGGCGGATTCCATCAGCTCGTCATCGTGCGCACCACGCCGCTGTAAGAGAAACGTTTCGGCGCCCATGAGGCGCAGCAAATGTGCGTCGCCCGTCTCCACGACGCGCGCACGTGCTTCACGGAGATGGCGCTCCGCATCGTCGTAGCGATCGGTCACGATCGCGATCGTCGCGAGCTCGATATGCGCGAGCGGGATATCGGAGGCAGCGCCGTTGGCCTCTGCGGCCTCGAGGAAACGCTCCGCGGCCGCGCGCGCCACGTCGAAGCGGCCCTCGATCATCGCATGCGTCGCGCGTAACCGCTCGACGTCCGGACGCTGATGCGGCGCGATCGCAAGCTCGGCGAGAGCCGCGATCGAGCTCGCGCGCGGCTCGCCTCGCCCGAGCGCGTGCCCGGCCCAAGCGCGCAAGATGTGGAGATCGACGATCGCCCGTGGGTCGGCGCACAGCTCGAGCCCACGTTCCGCATGCGCGAGCGTCTCCTCGTTCGCGAAGAGTGCGCGCGCGTGACGTGCGGCTTCCGTGTATGCGACGGCGGCGGGAGCGCTCTCGCCAGCGCGATCGTAATGACGCGCGACCTCGTACGCGAGATCCGGACGATCGGCGTAGAGCGCTTCGGTCGCGCGAGCCACGAGCGCGTGTCGACGACGGCGCGCGGGTGCGGGAATCGCCCCATAGACGGCAGCATGCACGAGGTGATGCGAGAACGCGTAGTCGCCGAAACGGCGCCGGCGGCCCTCACGAACGAAACGCGCTTCCACGAGTGCGTCGAGCCCGCGCAGGATCTCGCTTTCGCTCCAGCCCGCCACTTCGGCGAGCACGTCGAGGTTGAAGCCGCTTCCAATTAAGGCGGCGATTTCGAGGACGGCACGTGCGGACTCGTCGAGCTTTTCGACGCGCGCCGGCACGTCGAGCCGCGAACGGCGTTCGCCGCTCGCACCGGCGTACAGCGCCTCGTCGAGAAAGAGCGGCACGCCTTCGCTCCGCGCGTAAAGCTCGCGCGCGTCGGCATCGACATCTTCCGCGCCGGGTCGCACGCGCCGCACGATTTCAGCGACATCGCTCGGTTCGAGGCGCGCGAGGCCGACGTGCTGCAGAACGCCTTCGGCCTCCAACCGCCGACGTACGGCGCGCAGCGGATGCGCGCGCCCGACCTCTTCGTCGCGAAACGTGCCGAGCACGAGCACCGGTAGCTCCGACAGACGGCGTCCGAGATACTCGAGAAGTGCGGCGCTCGACCCCGTCGTCCAATGGAGATCCTCGAGCACGATCAGAAGCGGTCGCTTGCGCGCGAGCGCGGCGATCGCCGCGCGAATCGCTTCGAAGATGCGCTGCCGATCCGCCTCCGGTCCGCGAGCGGCGGGCTCGACGATCGCCGCGCGCGCCGCGATTTCGGGAAGCACGCGCGAAAGAACGCCGAGGTCGTTCGGGCCGAGCGCGGGTACGATGAGCGAGAGCGCACCGCGCAGCGCGTCGACGACTGCTTCGTACGGACGCGCCTCGCCCGGACTCGTCGCGCCGAAGAATACGCCGCCGCCCTGACTTTCCACGAGCAACGCGAGCTCCTGCGCGAGGCGAGTCTTTCCGACGCCGGCCTCACCGCCAAGCAGCACCACGGATCCCGATCCATACGCGCTCGCCGACCACACGTGCGCGAGTCGCTCGAGTTCCGCACCGCGTCCGACGAACGGCATCGCCGTCGGCACGGGCGAGGTGACGGTCGTCGTGCCTTCGCGCGCGATGCTCCCCTCGAGATCGTCGCCGCGAGCGAGCGCGTCGTGCACCGCGCGCGTCTCCGCCGTCGGCTCCACATCGAGCTCCGCACGCAGCCGTTCGGCGAATTGCCGATAGGCCGCGAGCGCGCCGCTGCGGTCGCCGAGTTGCGCGCGCACCGCCATCTCGATGCGTACGGCATCTTCGCGCCACGGATCGATCGCGAGCATACGGCCGACGCCGGCAAGCGCGCCCGCGAAATCGCGTTCTCCACGTTTGCGTTGAATCGCGGCGCGCAGACAATCGAGCTGCACGCTCGCGAATCGCTCGCGTTCGGCAACGATCCACTCGTCCACGAACGATTCCAAAAACGCGCCCGTGTAGAGCGCCGTCGCTTCGTCGAGCCGACCCGCGCGCGCGGCGTCCGCGAACGCGATCGTGTCGACGATCGCGCGGGCATCGGGATTCCATCGAATCGTCTTCATCGTCGAAAGCAGATAGGGCGTGGCATCCGGCGCCGGAGGTAACGCTTGCGCCAGCACGTGGAGATGCCGCCGAAGGTTCGCGCGCGCATCGTTCGAATCGTCGTCGGGCCACAAGAGTTCGGCGAGAAAGCGGCGGTCGACGGGCGCGTCGCGATGCACGATCGTATAGGCGAGCGCGACGATCGCACGCGGCGGTACGCGAAACGGTGATACGACCGTTCCGATGTCGTAGCGCGCGTGGCCGAATAAGCGGATCGTCACCACGCCCGCGTCGTTCCCTGGGAACGCGCGCGACTCCGGTTCGCGTCCGGGCGCGCTAGCCGCCGGCGAGAAGCTCCCGTAATCCCGTTTCATCGACGATCGGAATGCCGAGCGACTGCGCCTTCGCGAGTTTCGAACCCGCTTCGTCGCCTGCAACCACGTAGTCGGTTTTCTTGCTGACCGAGCCGGCCACTTTACCGCCCGCATCGGTCACGAGCGCGGTCGCCTCGTCGCGCGTGAGCGACGGGAGCGTCCCCGTGATCACGAACGTCTTGCCCGCGAGCGGACCGACCGGTTCGCGCGGGCGTAGCGGCGCCGTGAGATCGAGGCCGCTCGCGCGCAAACGTTCGATCACCGCGCGATTCGGTTCGCGGTCGAAGAAAAACGCGACGCTCTCCGCGATCTGCGGGCCGATGCCCTCGGTCGCTTCCAAGGCTTCGCGCGACGCGGCCGCGAGCTCGTCGATCGAGCCGAACTCGCCGGCGAGCAGCGTCGCGTTCTGACCGCCGACGTACCGGATGCCGAGCGCGGCGAGGACGCGTGCGAGACCGCGCGATTTCGAGCGCTCGATCTCGGTGAGAACGTTCTGCACCGAACGATCGCCCATACGCGGGAGCGTGCCGAGCTTCTCCGCATCGAGATCGTAGAGATCGGCGACGTTCGCGCAGAGCCCCGCATCGACGAGCGCGGCGGCCATCGCATCGCCGACGCCCTCGATATCCATCGCGCCACGCGTACACCAATGACGGATGCGCTCGCGCACCTGCGCCGGGCACGCCACGTTCGTGCAGTACGAGAACACGTCGTCCTCGGGCCGATCGATCGCGGACCCGCACACGGGGCACGTCTCGGGCATCGCGTAGACCCGCGCATTCTTCGGTCGTAGATCGAGCACGGGTCCGACGACGTACGGAATCACGTCGCCCGCGCGATGCACGATCACCGTATCGCCGACACGAATGTCTTTGCGGACGATGTCGTCGGCATTGTGGAGCGTCGCCATACGTACGGTCACGCCCCCGATTCCGACGGGCTCGAGGATCGCATACGGATTCAGTTTTCCCGAGCGACTCACGTTGATGCCGATGTCGAGGAGCTTCGTTCGCGCTTCCTGCGCGCGAAACTTGAAGGCCGTCGCCCAACGCGGATCCTTCCCGGCGTAGCCGAGCTTCGCTTGCAGCGCGAGCGAATCGACTTTGATCACCACGCCGTCGATCTCGTAGTCGAGCGCGTCGCGTTCCGTTTCCCAACGCTTGCAGAATGCGAGCACGTCGTCGATCGTGGCACACGGCGTCGCGTGCTCGTTCACGGGGAAGCCGTACGCGCGAAGCTTCGCGAGCAGCGCTTGCTGCGTCGTGGGCGGTTCGGCGCCTTCGAACGCGCCGACCGCG
>Ga0116229_10003209_pt1 | contig 26827 bp, 21 predicted proteins | sample S1TSphgellanicum_3_FD_87313 | JGI IMG/M metagenome (GOLD analysis project Ga0116229, IMG submission 87313) | Host-associated microbial communities from peat moss isolated from Minnesota, USA - S1T2_Fc - Sphagnum magellanicum MG | ecosystem: Host-associated > Plants > Peat moss > Unclassified... | reverse complement strand
CTGGGAAAATCAAACCTTTTAATCAAATGCCACGTTTGTAAATCAAAAACATAGGAATTGAATGGTCCAAATATTAAAAACCATGCCATGTGGCAATAACCCATTAGTTAATTAGAAAAAAAACATGGCCACTCCTTACCCACAAGATCAAGAAAAACTTGATCTTACATTGTCTTACCACATGTGACAATCCCAATGTGTTGAATCTAATGACCTAGATAAATTTGGAAAGATTTAAGGAACATAATTTAAGTATTTCAAATAATTAACATGTGTCTCCACATGGTTGGAGGTTGGATCCACCAAAATAGTTGCAACTTATAGTCGCAAAATAATGCCCCATATACACTTTGTATATACCAGCCCCATCGGATGAAACAATATATACTAAATTTAGCTTTCATCTACCATCTGATGACATCATCCTGATGTAATGTTTATGCGACTATTTGTCGTCTGTGACTTGTCTTAGGTGACTACTAGATAGTTAGTTGTAAAATGTCTCTTTCAACTAAAAAACAGTCGTAGACACCATTTGCAAATCAAGCTTTTTTTTCATGTGGATGGTAAAATGTTTTTTGCCTATACACATGCAAATAAAACTCAAAAATTTAACTGAAAAATGAATGTTGTACTAATAAACCTAAACACAAACATGGGGATCAATGTAAACATTCATCCTCATTATGGATGAATGTTTTATTTTATCATGAAATGATTATGGATAATTATTTTTTTCCATAATTTTAATTAACTCAAGCTTTATGACACAATCTAATTATATATGACATAACATTTGTTGAATAATATAATGTAAATTTCATTATAGATGTATTTTATAGCTATGGTTTAAATGCCATTATTTAAAACATGTCTTAACTATATTACTATTCTTATTTTAACATCCATCCCATGGTCACTGTTGTTCAAAAACATTTCAAATAATTATTTTTATTTTTATTTATATTTTTTTCAAGCAAATTGACCTAGTGTCGTTGACAACAATGGGTTTTTTCCTCCCCCTCCTTTAAAGGTGCCATAACTTCTTTCAAACCTATTTATAACTATCATTGGCAACAATGGGGGTTTTTTTTATTATCAAGGATGCCATAACTTTTTTCAAAATTAACCAATGTTGTTAACAATAATGGGTTTTGAATGTTTAAATATTTTTAAACTACGTAATGTAATAAGTGATAATGGGTTTTTGAAATAAATTAAAATTCAATTTTAGGCACCTTGCTTGGTTTTTTTCAAACAACCTACTATCATAAATGATAATGGGGTTTTTTAAATAATTATTTATTTTTAAAGCAACCCAATTTTCCATGAAGTAAATATATAACGTTGTTAATAATCGTTGGACTAGGGGGGGTGACATTCATTCCATGACAATATTTCTTGAATTGCTTAGCATTGTTCATGAAAATGATTTCTTAAACAAGATACTACAAATCATTTTGGTCCCATCATCATATTTTCCCCTACTGTCACAATTTCATTATCCATCATTATTAAATACCATTCAAGTTTGAAATATTTAATATTTGGACAATAAATGAAAATGAATATAAATAATTTTGAATTTATTTATTTTCCAATCATGAATGAAATTCATCCATGTAAAAATAGCATTCATTTATGGACATATTCATCCATGTAGGTGGATTAAAATCACATTAAACTTTGAATTCTAAGCTCAAAGCTCCAAGTTTAGGCTTCACGCTCATCCATAAGCCATTTTCATGAATAATGATGTTGATAGATAGGACCACATCATCTTGTTATCATGCCATGTCATCATCATGAAAGATTGAATCATTATTAATAGCAAAGGTGGATGGTTCTTGCAACTAATTAACTGATGAACGAAAATTGAAAAATTATATGATAATTTGCCAAAAAAATCAACAAGTTGTCATATTGACTACATTTGCAAAACCATGATGCTATGTGGCATGTTGATGTCTTTTGCCATTACTTGGTGGTTGTTATGATTAAGCGGGTATGAATGTAATTGAAAAAAACAATAGTCATTTTTGTGTATGGTTTAAAGGATAGGATTTGTTGTAGTGAAGGTAAAGTTTCTGGACTTGCATCTTGATGCAAAGAGCTACATTAAGGGATTGGACATCATCTCTAACATAATGACCAACCAATAAATGCCTCATTTTATTCAAAGTAGTGTATGAATCATCATGTTCACTAATAGTCAAGTATTTTATTAGCACGTCACAATGCTAAAACATGTATTTTACGACTGGTACAATTCAACTATAATAATTTTTCTAGTCATTTATGCCATGCTTTAGTTGTTTCTCCCATTGTAATTCAAGAGGACAAGTCATAAAAAACATGTTTTGGCATTGTGCATGTGGAATGCCACATCATCGTGTTGTGAGACTAGAAGTCATTATTCTAGTCTTAAAAGTTAAGGTATTTTTACTTAACTAATTTTAATTTATTTAAAGCATATTATTAAAATTTCAAGAATAATAATATATTTATCTAAAAAAACCCACTAGTATCATATTGACCATAGTCACAAAACCATGACATCATATGACATTTCAATGGCCTTTGCAACTACATAGTGATTTTTGTGACTAAGTAGTTATAATTATAATCGAAAAGGGTAGTAGTTGTTTCTTTGACTAGTCAAAAAACCCATAATGTGTTGTTGTGTTCAGTTTAATGAAAGATCTTGAATTTTTTGTCCATGGAATTCCCTATACAATTACTTTCATTGTCATATAAAATAGTGTATTGGATTCTATCTACTTTATGTTATTAAGTTGTCCTTGGGACAAAGATGTTAAAGTATTTCATGATTAGGGCTATGTAATACCATTACTATCTAAGTAACTAATACAATACAACCATACACATTATCAAGAAATTAGGAATATAGACAAAATGACTTACAATGCCAGTTTATTATGAATTCCATTTTGAAATATTTTAAGAGGAAAAAATCTAATGTTTATTATAAAACCAAAGTTGTTCTTGATAAGAATTATAATTTTACATAAACCAACTAGGTTTGAATAAACAATTATATATATTTTATCAATAGATATTGGGTTAATTGAATAGGTATTTGATGTACTTGTTAAATTGATTTTTGTACTATTTGTTCAAATAGTTATACCTCACAATATTTTAAAGTAGCATTTACAAAGACATTATTTTAATTTGAAGTGGGAGAAATCATAATTGATGAAACACTTGTTCATGAAAGAGTTCAAAATCTATGCATTATTGATTGCACTATCACATAAAAAAAACATGTTGTGAGGCGACTTTTTGTCCCTCTCCTCCCGGTTCTATGAAGTGACTATATTTGAACATAAATATGCTATCAATGAAAGAAAAAAATTCAAAGTGTGTTTCAAGATGTTAAATTGTGTTTATAGTTGAAAGTAAATAGCTTGCCTCCTATGCATCATTTACGATTTAGAATTGATAGATATATTTTTAAAGCTCAAACATTCCAAATCCTATAATTTTTTAGTTAAATTATCACTCATTCACACCAACTTTTAAGGATTCGACACCATGTTCAACTTGTTAGCAAACCACCAGTCACTTAAATCATTATTCCTATCACATACATTATTCAAATCTAGCTTGTTTTAGCTCATTAAAAATATAACCATAATGCACATATTCCTACCAAATTCCAAGCTCTGCACCTAAACTAGTAAAAAGTTATGTTACCAAACCTAAGAGGGTTTTATGAAAGTAGAAATTTCAACTTTGGCTACAGACCACCAGTCATTTAAAATATTACTTTTATCACATATGGTCCAAATCTAGCTTGATTTAGCTCATTAAAAAACTAACTACAAGGATCTGCCTACCAAATTACAGGTTTTACACCCAAATTAGTGAGAAGTTGTACTACCAAACCCAAGAGGGTTTTATAAAGGTAGAAAATTCAACTTGGTTGCAAACCTCAAGTCATTCAAATTATTATTCCTATCACATATGTTATTTAGATCTAGCTTGCTTTAGCTGATTAGAAAGTTAGCTACAAGACACATTTGCCTCCCAAATTCTAGGCTCTGCACCCAAACTAGTAAAAAGTTGTGTTACCAAACCCGAAAGGGTTTATGAAATTCCTCTAAAATTTCAAGCTCCTAACCTTATCCCTACTCACTTCCATTCTTTCAAAAATACTACAAACATCCAATCCACTTTCCTTCTTTTCACCATTTACTAAAGTTAATCATTCTTCTCCTCTTAGGGAAGGTTGAAAGAACAAGTATTCTCAAGACTCAAATCGAAAATTATGTTCGGAAAAAAGAGAACCCTAAATGATCTGAACTCGCCCTTTTAAAAAAAAGGAGAAGGAAAAAAGTGAAGGAAGATCTCAACTCGATGGCCAATGGAAGTTTCTAATGTTTGGTGACCCTTGGAAGGTTTCAATGTTTGGTGATCAATGGAAGGAGAAGGAGAAGCACCTTTTCACCTCTTCCCACTTTCCTTCAACAAATTTTACTTAAACTTTCATTTTTTTTATTAATCTTAAGATTTTACTTTACCATGGTTCTAGGCTATTACTTATGCACTTCCTTCCTTTTCCTTGATTTATAATTTACAACCATGCATCTTGATGTAATAAGTTTTCCACACATTCATTGTCAATTTGATTTCAATTGAAGATCTATTTTCCTTTCCTCGAAATTATGGTGTTGCGTATGGCCATGTCTTATGGGCCTCAAACTACACAAGTGAATGAAGAACCGGCTCCGCAGTCATCTTTAGATTTGACATTCATGCAACATCCTTATGATGAAGATCCCGAACCGCGAGAGGTGTGCACTTGTCTTGAAGTTGATCCCCTTTAAGCTTGGTATTATCGCATTTCCCTGAACTTTTGCACTCTGGTGATTTTGTTGCAAGTCAACCTTGCTTCTGGTGATGAACTTGAAATCATCTGTGAAGGTTGCTACAAGACTGAAAACACCTCTATCTTGGCATGGTCTTCAATTCATGACATTGGACACTATTATTGGTTGTGTAGTCCGATTCACCGACTACTTCCTAATAGCAAAGTAGATTACCTAGTTTGCACCATTCAACGCATCTTGGATTTCTTGCAATTATGAACTATCCTTGTGGCATAGCCTAGGAATCAACATGTAATTACAATTCCTCGTTGAACTTATCCACAATCTAAATAAATTTTTCATTCATTATGAAACTGGTGTTGCCATTGCCACCCTATCACATTATTTATTTAATCATTAAGTTGTTTCGAATTAATCTTATGTTCATAAGGCTTAAAGATTGTTTTATTTTTATTGGACTTCTCATTTACACCCTTTCAACTGTTTCATGAGTCTCAAACATCCTTGCTACTCACAAAATACTAAAACAAGACCAATGTTTCACTAAACACCATGAATTTTGGTGTCTACTTCTACCTTTAACCCTCTAAAGAATTCTCACCCCTAATTACGCAACTGAGGTTTCTAAAACTATGGTTATTAGTTTTTTGTTGAAGAAAAAACTGACCGAACACCTTATTCACCAATATCGTATTTTGGAAAAAGAAAACAACCCCCCATGCAACCATGCACATTCATCATTCCTTATTTTAACATGAAGTTGCTAAAAACCCCTAATAACCTTACCACACTCGAATATCCTTGATGCAACTCTTAAAAATCGAGACTATCACACATGGTTGTGTCAATATGGCTCTCACATGCATGTTATTTCATGAGCTCATGCATGTGAATATGAACAAGAAAAAATATTCCATGATATATTCTAACCATGTCACAAATATATTTTCTAAAATAATATTCCAATATGGAGGAATATTATATGACATGATCAACATTTTATATTATGTCGGAAAAATATTCCAATATTTTGCCATGTAATTCACCTAGTATACGTCATCAAGAATAATTGCCACCCCTTCAATCCTCTTGAAGTAAATAAAATCATTGTTGATACTAGAAAATTTTTTAATAAAAAATTCAAATAATGCACAAGGTTTAGGAATTTTTATTTGTTACAAAATAGGTGGTCAACATAAGTGTGAAACAAAGTTGTCAACAAAAGTGACAAAAATTTATTTTACCAAAAAATGTTTAGTTTTTAAAAGGTGATTAAATAGGATTATGTTATATACAACATAAAAATCATAAGACAAAAGATATTTTAGCCATTCAAATCACATTAATGTGAAATGACCCTTGTTACAAGAGAATGTGAAAAATTGAATTTTGCAAATGTATCCGACATTGTAAGATAATTAGGAATGGTCATCAATGTACGCATGTAAGAAAAGGACATTTAGCAAAATAACTTTCAATCTAAAATTTAATTATTGTTGTGATGAAATCCAACATGTTTGTGGTTGTTGTTAATCATATTAGTAAACTATTAATTTTATATTTTGGTATGAATCAAGTTATTATTCAAGGAATGGGTATTTAAATCAAGAGCTTTCATAGCACACACATTATTAGTCTAAACGTGAACTCATTTGTTGTGTTGTGAACTTTCTATATAAGTTTGTCATTCTCAACATCTTTGCTCCACCTTGCAAATATGCCTTGTTGAATTCATAAAAACTTAAACTTGTACCTGGCTGTCATGAAAAAAAAAGATGAAGCTTATCAATGCAAAATACCAAATAGAGGTGGGATATTGGACACGAAGGAACTACTTGCAAGATTACAAAATTTATACTATGGTGATTTGTATTTTTTATGAGGGTTTTTTCAACAGATTGTGTTAGGCTTTGGGAAACAATCCATGGCCAACACACCCCACAAATCGAAACTATAGTTCATTTGATTGTTAAAGCAATTTGATTATTTATTGGGATTTATTTTTCAAAATAAGTATGCACTCAAAAATGTAATGAGCAAAAAGTGGTCGAAGAACTTTATTGACATGGTGGAATATTCATACGAGTCATTAGCACTTGTTTATTGCAAGGTGGCAAATGCATTGGTTTGATGGTCAAAATTGGTCTCAAAACTCCATTTTGAATGGGAGGATCTTAGAACTTGGTAGTGAAGACGAAATGCCAAAAGTTGTGAAAGAATCATCCAAGGCAACAAACAATGATGGACCAAGGACAACAATAGAACAACTTCGAATGTTGAAAGTTCACCTCAGTACTACCAATTACAAGGTCACCCATATAGATAAGGTCTTAGAATCAAATGGTAGTCATAGATTTTGGCAAATTGAAAGGATTGTCACAAGCAAGGATATCTAATGCATTAATAACAATGAAATATTGTTTATAGTTAGTGGAAGATGTGTATGAGTGTGGAACCATACATTGTTTGGTTTTGTGAAGTTCAATTAAATAAGGGATAAGAGTCAATATTTATGAACATGGACCATTTATAAAGTAAACAAAATGATGTCAAACTTATGGGTTATAAGATTCAATGGAGTGTTGGAAGTAATGGAAATGATTGAAATCAAACAAAGTTTCCTTTAGTTGGAAGGTTGGCACCCATATTGTCAAGTGTCAATGACCTACATCAAGATCCCACGATGCTTGAGTAATTATGAAAGGATATTGATATTGATTTCATGTAAAAAATGGTAGACGTGTTTTAATGTAATTTATGGTTGTTCTTGATAACTAGTTGAATGTGAAAATAGAAAAGTTTTCTATAAGCACAATAAATGTATGAATGTGTTACATTGTAGGGGTTTAACAAATAATCGTGATGTGAAAAAAAAAATGATGAGAAGGCAAGGAACTATCAATTATAATATATTAACAAAAAGATCATTCTAAGAGGAACAATTGAAGAAGAAGAATATGAAGAGTTCTTTACCCCAATGGAAAGCCCAAGAAGAAGTCCATCATCCACTTGTCATGTGAATTCAATGGAAGATTTGATAGAACACTTTGCAAACAATTTCATCTTTCATACCTTAAAGAACAACAAAAGCAAAAATTATATTATAAGCAAAGAAAAATAAATGTTAGAAGAGGGTGTTGAAACTCTTATTATAAATGATGATGAAGAAGAGGAGACCAATGACCTAGAGACACCAATCGTGATAGAAGTTGACATCCAAGAATTCAAAGCTAAAATGACAATGTATTGAAGTTAACATATGTGAGAAGTAATTATGTGTAAAAAATTGTTTGAAAGGTTTTTTTTAAGTTACCTTCTTCCATGGAAGCTAGTAAGTGTGTGTTTATAAAAAACACATTATAACCTACTTGTAAAAATAATTCAAGATGTAATTGGACAATCCTAATCCTTCATGTTAAACTTTGCATTTCTCTCTTTGTGGAGGACGTTCCCTTGTGTATTTAGTGCATACTAGCATATGTTCTTATTGATTTAGAAGGTTTACATTTTAAAACCCATAAAACATACCCAATATGTTTTTTAATAAAAGTTAGTAACATGATTGGTCCAACCCTATGGATTGGCCCTACTAAATAATATGTGAAGCAATATAGTCATGGAAGCAAACTTTTTCAGTTTCTCAAATTTCTTGTGCCTATATGGATGTTGACAACAAATCAACACACACACACACACACACAAAAGATTTGTTTAGTGGCCAAATTGTATAATGTTTTGCCTAATTTATAGAATCCTTAGGGACTTTGAGTAATTCATAGATGGTAGGTAAATATTAAACCAAATATATTTTCATGTTGACAAACATGAAGGTGTATGCCTTATAGTCAACACCAATTTGTGGTGGAAATGATTTATTATTTCCTGATTAAGTGAACTAAAGGATTTTACTACCTTTTCCAAAGTCTTATTTATCAATTTTTTTTACAAAACACACATTTACTTATTTACAAGTGTAGTATGAAAAGGGCTTAATATTCAAGGAATGTTTATTACAAGCCACCCACATGATATTTGTTAAGGTTGCAAAATGGATATATACTCTTAATAAATTGTAAACTACAACTATCATATGTCCTCAACCAAAATTTCATGATTCAATAAACTTATCTACATTCATGATTTTCCATTTTAAACTTCTCAATATTAAATTATTAAATTTCCCACCAAGAATCTTAGAGGAGGTTGTTGAAGTTTATTGCTTTGGGGAAGGAGAAGGTAAAGGAATGGTTGCAAATGACATCATCCAGGAAACATAAAAGATGTAGAAAAAGACTCAAAATCATATCCAACCATTAGTCTCCCTAGTTTGGAGGTAGAGAAGGAAGGGTGCGTAAGATTCCTTGTAAGGACATTTATAAAGACAAATAAAAAAAATTCGAAGAAGTTGGAAAAAAGATTCTTTTGTCTATTTTCTATTTTGTGTGGTTAGCTGTTCAGCTATAAGAAAATTTCAAAATCCCAATGAAATGCAACAAGGTGGTGGGGAATTATACAAATGAACATAGAAGCAATGGTAGATGAGTTTTACACATATCAAAAAATGCATCTTGAATGAAGAAACGATCAAAATGTTGGTAACATGAATCATTCCCATTAATTTTTAATGTTTTGGGAATGAAATCATTATAATAAATTGTCAAGTGATTATTTTGAAAATAATTATTGGCACTTCCTATATTGAAAATTTAATAGAATTCACAACACAATTACATGGAATCCACCATCCCATGAATTCGTAAATTTTTTTTTGTTGAGAATGAATTGATCATTGCAAGCATGGTAGTGGCATGCTCCAATAGTAATTTTTTGGAAAAAAGGATGACAAAGTTAATGAAGTTGTCAACATTTTGATTCTAAACAGGGATCCAAGATGTCGAGTCAAAGACATAAGGCATTGACATATTGCTTGGGATATTCATAATCACAAGATCAACTTTCATATTTGGGGAGATCTATAGTGAAAGAAAACCAAAATTCAATTGAAGTTGAACAAACAGAAGTTGGAACTTAAGAACAAGAAAACTAAGAAACAAGTGTAATGGGAGTAAGAGGTCAATTAATGAGAATATTGTTCATTTCAAGACAAGGAGATCAATAAATCAAAATTCAATACCAAATTTTGATGATAGTGAATGCTTTGGGATGGCATCCTCACAAAAATTTCACACTGAATTTTGGTGGATGGATCATTTCCACCAAAATTTGGTACCAAATTTTTGTGAAAATGACCATGAATTTGGTTGCATTTACCAAAGTTCAGTGTTGAACTTTGGTGAATGGAGCCACTCCTAGTCATCATCAATGGTGTAAACCTTCTATGGTTTTCATTTCTAAGCATTTGGACAAACCATTTCTTTTCTAGCTAAATATCGCCAACTTTTTACAAAGAAAGAGGTCATGCTCCAAGTACAAGGGAAAAGTTTAGTTGAAACCTTTAGTTGAAACGCTAAAAAGAAAAACCTATGTTGCTAGCTATAATTAGTTTAGTTGATGGCTTGATGCAAGTTTTGCAACATGCCATGGGTTGTTGGTGCAAGTGTAGTTAAACTTTGAAAATGAAAAAAAATGACTAATCTAGACACAAAAATTGGGGGAAGGAAAATTTTATCTTATAGTAGTAATGAAATTATTAATCTATCGAAATTCTTCAAGTCAATGCCCAAACTGTAGCCTAGTCACCATAATGGAAGTCCATGAAAGGTTAAGGATTTTTACCTTATTCTACCAATTTTTTGAAGAACGTAACTAAATAGGAGGTAGAAGAACACACTTGCAAGATTTTGAAGATGTATCAGCTAAGGAAATCACTTCTAGCCTTCAATTTGGTTTTTGTTGAGAAGGGGTTTCTTGGAAACCTTTAGATCCAAGGCAAACTTATCCTTGGGCAGTACCATTAGGAATGTCACAACCCAAATTTCTTTGACCCATTCAGTTTCAGGACAACATAGGATTCACATAGAGAAAGCTTTTCATTCCAAATTATTTTTCAAAGGCTACCCAAGTCATGTAGAATTCAGAAATCTAATTAAATTTACAAAAAAATGTGTTTTAATGTTGAAAATGAATTCATAAGGGGATCCAAGCATGATAAAGTATGCCCAAAAAAATAGTCCTAAGAAATTTTGATTTAAAAAATAGTCTCTTTTCAGGATTAACATTCAAAAAAATATTAAAAACTATTTAAGTTGCATTTCGAAATCATAAAACACTTCATTGAGATTATTGTAAGTTGAACATAAAGTTTAAAGAATTTATATATAAGAAAAGTGGATGAAAAGTTGAAATTATATCCATACACACTAGGCCTTCATCAACTTGAAAATATGATAATTATAAATGATGTTTCATTTTCATGTACATGTAACTTAATTTTGTAGAATTGTGACAAGTAATTTCTAGTACTTGCGTCTCAAAAAATGTATTTAAATGCATATTAAAACATGTTTTTTCTTCAATATTATGCAATGAAGTTAAAGAACTTCTAATTGTTAATCATTGACTTAAATAATATTCATGAATTTAATATATTAAGATATATTCTATGGATACTTTCCATAAAAGTAGTAAGTGTCTCTGGTTGGCATACTTTACCATGCTTATGCCCAAGGAAAAAGTTTTAGGAATGTCGCACAAAAGATTTTTTTTATCAAGAACACAAAAGGAATCTATTTTTGGTGAATTTTTCTTGGATGTTAATTTTGATAATACTTCAAATGCCAACCTACTTGATGTCTTTTTATAGATAATTGATTACATCAATTTTGATTTAGTTATGAATTTTTGAAATCAAGATTTTAAAACCCCAAAGGCCCATTTAAGTTAATAACACAAATGATAACTATATTTTCACCTTTTTTTTGTTTTAATGACTAGTTTGGATCATTCCCTTGTGCATGTATTAAATAAACAAGAAAAATATCTATTATGTAACTAGAAGGACACTTAATAGAAAAAAGTCAAGAATTGGGTTAGGAATGGGTTGGGAATGGATCAGGAATCAAAATGTTAATGCATATTATATGTTTTTGGTTGTTCATTATTTTTCATGAGTGTGTGCATAGGTGGGGAACACATAGCCCACCTAGTCTAATCAAATAAATTAATTTGCAAGTAGCTAAAATTTTATTTCTTAAATTGGGTCCAACTTTCTTATGATTTTGGTAAGGTGGTTCCTAGTGGTACCACCCAAGGAAAAGTTTGCCGTCCAGCCTCCCCATGAGGAAAAACTTCAATTGTCTCACATGCACATCAATAAGGGACTCAAAAGGCATGATGTCCTTTTTTTGGCCTCTTTTGTTGGTATTCAGGGATGTTGGAATCTTCTATTTCCAAATTGGAATCATTTATTTTTCCCTTCCCTTTTTCCTTGTTTCCATCATGTTGCTTCCTTTTGCTGTTGGTTTTTACCTCCAGTTCTGAGGATGCAAAACATTATACAAAAGCAAGATCATGCTTATCTCAAAGCTCTTTTTTAGAAGAGGTGTGCATGTGTTGTCCTTAGGGCAATCTAACTCTAATTTCAAAATAACTCTTTCATGTACATTGTGCTATTTGATTTGGGATCCTTCCAAATTTTCAACAACCTAGGAATTTCAAGAATAACATCACTTTGAAGTAGAACAAAATTGAAATAACTGAAAGAAACGGAAAGAGATGTTAGACGTAGATGATCCAAGCAACTATGATAGGAATTGGGGAACAATTCAAGAAGACATGCACTTGAAAAAGATTATTTTCAGAGCTTTGATTGTACCAACTTGCTATTCCCAAGCCTTCCTCCTTCGAATTCAATCCTTTGATTTGAACTCCTGGAAAAATGCAATCTCCCAAATGGTAAGCCTCCATTCCTTGATGTAGTGTATAAAGGACAACAATTCACTTGTATCCCCCATAGATAAGCCAAGATCCTTCACCATCGAAACATACAACTTCTTCCCCTTTACTTCAAGTTGCATATAAATCAATAAACAACTCTTGTGAGTCTTAGAAATTTGAAAAGAAATTTGAAATTGTGCGAATGTAAGAATTATGTAAAGAGCTACCTAGGACTAGAAGGTGGCCTTATGCAACCATTGGAAAAATATTTTGTTAGAAAAGCCTTGCTTTGGAATTTTATTGGTTTCTTTCAAGACATTTGACTCATTCCATTGGATGAACCAAGCCAATTTGTGCTTGTTGGAGATTGCAATTGAGGCAAGCATTTGTAGCTTATTGATGAACATTTTAGGGTTAGAGTTCATATCATAATGAATTTGAATTTGAATCATGAACTTAGGACTAAGGGCTAGATCATAAATGGGCAGATGTTTGGTGAAAGTTATCAAGTGGTCTTTCCGAACCTGTTCCATAGCTTTTTCCATGAAGGTTTGCATCTTGGCTGTTGATCTCCAACTAGGATTCGACATTTTTTCATAGTAAAATTTCACAACAACATCAATTGTTGTGAAAAGTTTTCTCTAAATCCAAAAATAAACATGCAAACAAGTTCAAAATACCAAAATGCTAAATTGAAATAACATACCAAAATTGAAATAATATTGAATTGGAGTCAAAGGAGGGTTTATTGTTACCTTGTACATGTAATGAAAAAAAAAACCTTTACATTCAATGAGTACCATGTTTTACGTGATTTGGTTTTGCATTTCTTATACAAGTTTGGAGTTACAACATTTATCAATGGTTGCAAGGGTATTTTTTCGATGTTTTAAATTCTAAAAAACTTGTGGATGAAGCTAGGCTTAACATGGTCTAATTCAACAAATTTGCACATTCAATTCAAAGTGAATGAATTAAACATGAAATTAAAAAGTACATAAATTTTAGGGTGAATGAAATGGGTATTGCATTGAATTCAGGTTGAGAGAAATAGACATATCATGGAAGAGATAATTTGTCTATTACTTATTGACGTCAATCATGGCAATCAGTAACCCCACTAGTCTTTTTGGTATGTTCAATAATATTGAATTAACACAAATGTGCTAAGAAGCATCTTCGGGGTGTACCCCAATGATGAATGACATCCATGCTTGGAAATGGTGATTATTTTCGTCCCATACATAAAACATATGCCTAGAAAACCTTAAAAGATCTACATTCATTCTAAGAAACATCTCAAAGTTTTTATTCACCTCCTTCCAATGCGGATCCCACCCTTCATAAGAGTCAATATAAGGGTTTCCTCCCCTTGCCAATTTATAGTAGAAACTTAAAAAAACCTTGTCACCTTTTCAGTACCCCATTTGGAACACATGTTCCATATTCAATACATCAATCTTCAATGCAAGTCTAACCATTGGCATGGAGATTATCTTGCAAAGGGGAATGTTCATGTGAACTTTCTCCTTGGGTGTATTTTGTGTTTGTCCAAGATTTCCACTGTTTTGAACTTGTGGTTGGTTTGCATTTTGTGGATTGTTTGATCTAATGATTTAGGCTTTGTGTGTTGAGCCTAGGATGCTTCACCCTAGATCTGTTGCAAATGAGAAAAAATAGACTCTTATTTTGAAATCACATAATAGGCTACAAATGTTGAAGAAGTTGAAATAATATGCAAGTATGGAAGAAATTTAAAAATAGGTTGGAAGTATTGAAGAAATTGAAACATGTTTATATTTTGTGTATTTGGGATCAACTTGTGTAATGTTCACCATTTGGCTTATGGATTGAGACATTCTTTCTTGTAAGATAAACGCATTTGTTTTAGTTCCCTTTGTGTGAATATAATGCATTTCCATAGAAACAAGAAATTGAAATTTTCAATGTTGATATTGATTACCTCTTTTTCAAGGTTGTCAAGGCCTTTTTCCTTTTCAATGAACTTAAAGATCTAATGGGAACTAGAATAAACAACAAAACAAAGGTCAAAGTATATGCAAAGGACAACATGAAAAATCAAAATGATTAATATTAACAACCAACATAGCTCTTACTCCTAGCTTTCAATAAGATTTGCCTCCATAAGCTCCTACAAAAAACACAAGAGCCCATCAATGAATTCCTCATTCTAGAAAACATATATTAGCAAAGTACTAACTCGTAAACTTGAGAAGGAAACTAAAGACAATCAATAGTTTCAATTTTTTAAGACCAAGACAAATATGGAGCTCCACAAAAAGTCCTTGGCCTAGCCATTGGACTTCCATGAGTGAAAAAAAGGCCAAGAGCCAAGATAGTTGCTTTTGGCCAATCTTGGATGAATTTTGCATTGGAATTCTAAACTTGGAGCTCCATGAGTGAAAAAGAATAAGTTGAAGGAAGGAAATTTGCTTTTGAGCAAGCTTGGATGTGGATTCCATTGGAGCTCCAAGAGTCCATAAAACTTTCCAAGGGCAAAGAAACATGCTTTTGGATTCCAAAAATCCATGAAAATTTTTGGAGGCGAAAAGCAAGCCTTTTGTTCTAGGGCCTCCAACATCCCCTCAAGATAGAAAATGTCGAGAACTTCCATGCTTTCAGTATGGAGGAGTCAAGAGCATGAAAGCTCTTAGTGTTCCAATGATCAATATTGAACTTTAGAGGGTTGAATGCAAAAATGTTCTTGATCTTCCATAATTTAGTGCTAAACTTTGGACAATCAAAAGTAAGAAAGTTCTTGGTTGCCAAAAGCTTGGCACCAAACTATGGAACGTTAAAAGCAAAAAGGTCCTTCGTAGTTTAGCGTCGAACTATGGAGGACCAAGAGCAAACACTACTAGAGAACTTGGTACTTTTTTACTAGGAAATCTAGTTAAAAATACCCAATTTGAACAAGCATAAAAAAGACCACTTACTCATTTTCGATAAGTTGATTTCGACATGTCTGATGTGACTGGGGTGGTTTTTTTTATTGGCAAAGTATGGACCATTCAATTGGTCATTTTGACTAGTCAAATTTGTGGCAGGTAGGTAGGTAGGTCATAAAAAGACAAGTAAGTAGATGGTAGTCTACCTTATCCTACTTGACTTAACTTAACTTAATATATCATACCCTACCTACCTTAGCCCTTTAAACATGTACATAGGTTATAATGTTAGGAATTGAACCCTTGACCTTTTCTAATGATTAACCAAGTCCTTAACCAATGGACCACACCATCAGAAGGTGATCAACTTTTGTTAATTTTTTAATTTCACATGTTTATTTTGATATCTCATTACAAGACTATAAGGTATGAAGGTAGGTAGGTAGGTAGGTAAGTAGGTAGCTAATATGTACGTAGGTTATAGGTGGGTGGATAGGGTAGGTAGGTAGGTAATACATCTAAGTAGGTAGGTAGGTATGTAGGTTGTAAGATTGTAAATGGGAGGTAGGAGGTAGGTATGTAATAGGCATAAGATGTCCCATTTAACTAAAGAACATTGGTCATTTTGACCAATGATGTCAATTTCTTATGTTCAATTTGACTAGATGTCCCATTTGACCAAAACCCATTGGCCATTTTGAGTAAGGTTATTTAACTTGACTAGATGTATTCGTTAAAAAAATCATTTTAGTCAAGTTGATTGGTCAAAAAATACTTGTTTCAAGCCTCTAGTCAAAATGGACTTCCATTAATAAAAAATGATTAGTTAGTCGACTTGAATTGTTTGAAAAGTTTTGTAGTAATGAGAAAAACTCTTAGCATAGATCCAAGTTTTTGGAGCTTGATCTATGGCTAAGATTTCCAAACAATGTTCTCACCTTCCATGGTTGAGACATTTATTTGATCTCTTGCAAAAGCAAGGAACAAAAGTTCTTTGCATTTACAAGAGCAAGATTTGGAAATCAAGAAACAAAAAAGAAATGAAAAGAAAGAAGGAACAATTTAGAAGCTTACCACTAAGTTTTCTTGAGCTTCCTTGCTTTCTCCCCCTCCTAAATGAAACATGACACAAGATATATATTGTGTAAGTAGAAATTAAGATTTTCTACTAGGATTCATCTTTTCTTAAAAAAACTTTTGAAAATATCATGTTTTTACAACACATGGACATTTAGTTCCACAAAACATCTACAAACTTCCGTAAATGAATTATGCATTTTCCATACTTTTGTAAGATGTTTGGCTATGTTTAAAACATTTATGGCTTGTTTTGCAAACTCACATCTTTTGGTTCAAGGGAAATTCCATTTGTGATGGGTGGTTGGAAAACAACTTCTGTCACATGTCTTTGGTCACATGGATTTTCTTTTATAGTGGCATATTTCTAATTTTTTTTTCTTTGGATTTGTCCAATAAAAGTTTGTTTCTCTTTTGCAACACCTCAGACTTCTTGCATTTTCTTAAAGTCTCATGGCTCTTACATTTAAACAAAAATGAACATTCAACCTTTTTTACGGAAATCCTCTTTGCGGATTCTTCTTTATGCATAGTTGAATTATGTGAGCCCATTTAACAACTATTTATCTAAATTATCATTATACACACCATGTTGAGGCACCTAATGAAATTTCCATCGAATTGAAAATCCTTTGATTTTTTTATTTTCCTTATATTTTTAGGTTTAAATTGGATGCCATTTCCTTTAAAACCAATAAATTTGATGACTTTTTAATTTCCAAATATTAGGCATACTTTGCAATATAATATTTGTACCCAATATTGTTCTACTCCCAATATGTCTTTTGACAAAATTGTTTTGTTCCCAATATGCCTTTTTACAAAATCTATAATAATACACCCTTTTGTGTAAATATGTGTGCAATTTGCACATGTATTACATCGTGCACAAGTAGGAGAATTCGATTTCAACATCGATTCATTTAAGTACCCATGATCATCCAATGGTAGAAGGTCACTTCAAAGAAGTCATGGAACAAGTTATGGTCAAGGAGGAGGAGTCTTCCACATTAGCAACTACCACATCGACCATTGTGTTGGTTGCAAGTAAAAATTTTCTTTCCAAACACTTAAGGTTTAAGGTAGGGGCCCAGGTTCTTGCAAATGGAAGGCGAACTTACCCCCATGATCGTAAGGGGATTCACATAGGCATGACTATGTGAATTTTTTTTCATCCATGTGTAAACCATGCAATTGCTAAATCAAATGTGCAAATTGAATAACTTGGGGCCGATCAAATTCATGGAGGTGTTGAGGTCCTTGAGGTTCCATGTGGAGATGGAGTTTGGCATCTACAATGATGCCCCCCTATGTCACATGTTAAATGTTCCATGTTACAAAAAACCACCAAGCATTTTTGTACTACAAGGATAATTACCAAGCCAACTTTTATTAATGCCCCTACCCCAATTTACTTAAGGTTGTGGTCTTAGTTCCTTAGTGCACCCATCAAGTTACACAAGTTTTGGTTCAGTGCAGATGACATGAATAAATGCATTGGTAGTACATAGTGAAAATATGCATTCAATAGATGAACTATTTAAAAAAAATTCCCCTTTCAAGTCAAAACCAATTATAGGCAAGATGAAATCAAGTCTTTTGAGGAAGCAAAATTTGTTCTAAATAAATGGCAGCCTATCCATCCTTGAAGTCTATTTAGTGGGGAAAGCTCCATTCTTATAAATAGGCCAGTGGATGAAATATCGTGGCCATCAACCCATAATGGTAAGGATGTTTGTTGGACAACGCCATTCAAGATGTCAAATCTACATTACAATCTGTGGGAGGCCTGCCAACTTTTTGAAATGACTATTAACCCACCATTGGAAGTTCCCCCCCTTGGATATGGACGAATTTATAAGATTTTATTTGGCCAAAATCCAAACAAGAAGCAATATGAAGTTACAATTGGGAACTTCCTAGCCTACACTTGTTTGAATTTTGTAACAATGACTTCTAGTTCGTTAGGTCATTGAAGGAAGTGGGTGCCCTATAAACACATGCACTATGTTTTTATAACATGTCATGTTTTGTGGGGAGTTTGAAAATTTCATCCATTTCCCAACTTGGAGTTGTGATGAAGTTCGTCGCTTATTAGTTCGTGATGTAATTTTTATGGAGTTAGGAGTACACATGTTAAAGTTGTCATAAAAAATGCAAGTGCAATGAACATTTTCAATTGTAGCATTCATGATGACACTATTTGTTTCAATTATAGGCACCCATAACAAAAGTTATGTAGGATATTTTTGTCACAAATATTTTTTTTGTCTATGAAGATGAATATTTTGTATCACAAAAATAAAATTCTTTTCATGTAAGCATAATTTTTTCTCCATGCGTATCGAATATTTTAATCTATTTGGAAAAAATATTTGATTTGCATGGTAAGTATTTTCTTCAAAGATTTTGTGTGGTCCACAAAAGTTCTATTCACATGTTCGTTGTTCACCACCATTCATGCTCATGCAGTAGCGACATTGGAAAAGGAACAACTAAAAAAAATCAACTTGGGCACTGAGAAAAATTTACATGTGAAAATGAATTTCAACCTTGAACTAGTTAGAAGTGGTCAATTGGCTTAATTGTTAAAGGAATTCAAGGATATTTTTGCTTGGACCACTACAAAAATTGAAAGGGATACCACCCAAAATAGTTCAACATCGAATCAAACTAAATACATTGATACCACCTACTCATCAAGCAAGGTAAAATCCTAACTACATAGCCATTGTTAAATAAGACATTGATAAACTATTTGTTGCAAGTTTCATTAAACTTGTTGAAGAGGTTATTTGGTTATCACCAATAGCTATAGTGCCAAAAAAAATGCCAAATGAAATATTTGTGTGGACATTAAATTTTATAAAGCTAAAGGTTGTCACTAAGAAAGATCCATATCCTTTCCCTTTTTACTAATGAGGTTATGAACATTATAATTAAACATGAAGTTTATACCTTTTTAAATGGTTTTTTAGGATGCCATCAAATTTCCATAACACTTGAAGATTAGTACAAAATTGTTTTTGTTAATGATTAGTGGGCTTTTGTATGGGTTATGATGCTTTTTGGGGTAAAAAATGAACCATCTACCTATTAAAAGGTAATTTCGAAAGCCTTTCATGAAGATCTTTTTAAAATGATTTTACTATTTTCAATTATTTATCTACCCATATGTAGTGTCATTACCCTAACATTGAATTTGTGACTAAGTGTAGAGTGCAAAGGCCCATGAGGTCAAGAGAGTGTGTTTGGGTGTGAAAATGCAAAAGATGAAGCCCAATGAATCTCAAGTGCATTTTCACTTTGGGAGTTGCATTTGTGCGGGAGTTTCAAATGTTAGAGCCTTTGTTGAAAAGGAAAACAAGCACCAAATTGGGCCCTTAAGATACCATCAGAAAGGTCTTGAAATGTAAATGCTTAAAGTGGCCTTGCATTGTTCATTTACACCTAAAATGCATGAATTATGATCAAGAAAATGGTTGGGAGTCAAGTTGGGAATTTGATTCCGGCCTGTCTAAACATATAAGAATGGGTGTTTGATTGGCATTATATGATGAGGTCGACTGCCAGAAAATCAAGAGTTGACATTGCCATGTTTTTCATGGTAGGAAAGCCCAACAGAAACTTCTCATCTATCTTGGGTTTAAAGTGCATAGCGTAGTAGGTTGGGCTTAGTTGCTTTGTAGAGGCCGCCATATAGTGCCATGGAAAATTTGTGCTAGAAGATGTAAATTAGAAAAAATTCTATTTTTTTCTTTGAATTATGTTTCACTCCCTAGTCTTCTATCGATTAATGACCCAAATCTCACCATCCACACCCAATATTCTAGCATTAAAAAAATTACCCATCTTATTGCTAAAGTCTATGCACTAAGACTAATTATTAGTTTACCTTGGAAATTGTAAACCTAGAAAAGCCTACTCCCATACCACCACCAATATTTGACAAAAGGTAAATTTTGTTTGTTGGTTCCCTAACCACAAATTCCCTTAGAGTAGGGGCCAAATGATCTTTGATTGGGTTGTGCAATATGTCATTGGAAAGATCTTTTTGAAGGTTATAAGATATTGCCCCTATATGCTCAAAATCGACTTGATTTGAGGAAGATATTAGTGTTTAAAGTTTTGGGACAACAAGCATCCCAATTTTGGAACTCCCATTTGGGAATCGTAGGAAAAAAATGCCATTTGGATGTAGCCTTCATGGAGAGGCAAAAAACATATTACAAGGAGGGGAGTGGTGCCTCCTTCCAAAGGTTGTGATCTGTGTAAAACTTGTGTTTGAGGTTGTCTTTCCTAAATCTATCGCACCACTTGCATTCAACTTGCATTAACCACCCTCTTTCCTTAGTTGTGTAGGTTAATGTCATCTTGAACTCTTGCTTGTGAGTTTTTCTTAGTCCCATCCCGGAGCTCTAGTACACCTTCCCACCTTCGAAGTGTTGTGAATTAGGGAATGTGCCCCGATTTTTATTTATTTATTTGTTTCATTCTAAGACCCACATTTGGGTTTCTAAAAGAATTTGGGGTGCATTGTATAGAAATTCAAAAAGTGTTTCCTCAAGTGTATAGAATTGTCATTAGTTTCAACCTAGAAAATTATGCATTCATGGTTTGTTTTAGAATTATTTTGGGATCTATAGTTTCTATAAAAAAGAAAATAAAGGATAAAGTCAAGATGCCAATACCCACAACACCCTAAGAAATCCAAGTGTTTAACGGAATGGCCTAGGTCTATTGGTCTTTAATTAATTGTTTTCCTTTATTATGGTTATTATCACAAAATTATTCAAGAAGATCGAGGTCTTTGAGTGGATAGTTGAATGTCAAATTGCTTGGGAAAATATTAAAATTGGTACATTTAAGCTCCCATTTTGATCAATCCCAATTAAGAACTAGAATTTTATGTTCATATTGACACATCTTAGTTAGTAGTAAGGGCAATACTTACCCATAATCCAACTGGTATGTTTGATCAACTAATTATGTAATTTTCTAAACTATTAATTTTGTTGAGAAAAATTATACCAACATTGAGAAAGAAGGTTTAGCTATGGTCTATGTTCTATTCAAGTTTATACATTATCTATTAGGTAACAAGTTTGTATTTTATGTTGTTCATATGGCATTAATGTATTTAGTTAATAAACCACATGTTTCTAACATGTTAGCTAGATGGCTATTGTTGTTTTAAAAATACAATTTCAAGATTATATACAAGCTTGGTAGATCTCACCTAATGGCAAATGCCTTGAGCCGATTATCCAATAATTCTGAACCTATTGGAGTACTTGATCAAACCATTGATGCTCATATGTTCACATTACAACATGAATGGTTACAAAATGTTTATGAATACCTATTACAAGAAATGATGCGAAAAAAATTATATGAGAAAATAAAGTGGGAGGAACCATGAGCGTTCCACATCAATAATACTGTAATGATTTTAAAGTTTTTGTATGAACACATTTTCCCCCAGTTTGGATGTCCATTGCACCATTATCACTGACCAAGGTATACATTTCATCAATGATGCCATTAAATATTTTACTAACCATTTTATCTTTAAACATATTAATTACACCTTTTACTATTTGAACTTGTCAATATTTTTTTCATACCAACATTATAAGAAATCACAATTTTTTTGACTGGGAATTTTAATTAAAAAACCCCTCATATGGTTTTTTTGCCCCATGTCCAACTTGATCAAAGTGCCATTTTGGACAAGTCAATTTGGACGTGGCCATTTTGACTATGTTTTTTTGGTTGGTTTTTTTTATTGGGCTTTTTAACTAGGTTTTTCTTACTAAACCATCATGACAAAAATATAATTTGGGCAATGACCAAAAACATATATATTTAAAATTAACATAAAAATATTAATTAATTACCCTACCTACCTACGTTATTACTTATCCTACTACCTAATTAATAAGCCCAATAATTAATGCCCAAAAATTATTTATTTATTTACCTACCAACCCTATGTCCTAAACCTAGATTAAGCCACTTAAGCTAGGCCAAGCACCCTAGGTTAGGCCTTTAGGTTAGGCCAAGTAACTTAAGCTAGGTGGTCTAATAGTTTTTGCAACCTAGGCTATCTAATTAGGCCATCTAAGTAGCCAAGGTAGCTTAGGTTAGAAAGTGGGGATTTGAACTTTTCCCCTTCACATTGAGGAGTCAAATCTTTAACCATTGCATCACCACCCCATAAGGTGATTTTTTTGGACAACATATTTGTAATGAACATGATTTTGGACTAACATATTGTAATTAACTTCCATGAACTTTTTTTTCAACATTCATATTGTATTAAATGAACTTGAATTTTTTATATTACTTACATAAATAGGTAATTTATAGGTAGGGTAACCTAAGCAGGTAGGAAGTACCTATTAATAAATGCATGTACCTAAGTAACATGTAGGTTAGAATCTACTAGGTCTATGTTTATACCTACCTAATAGGCTATCTATGCCTATGATATTTAGTAGTTTATGTAAATACCTATTGGCCTATTAATAGACTTAACTTAAGCATACTAGGAAGGTAACCTAGGCTATTAAATAGGTACATGCTTAAGTTACCTACATAATAGGTGAAACTACTTACCTAGTAGACCTAAGTGGCATAGCCTAGGTTAGTTACATACCTAGTAGGCCTAGGTGGCCTAGGCAACTAACCTAATGTAGTAGGATAGGCTATTTATAGGTAATTAATAAAAATAATTTAAAAATATTATTTAATTACTATAAATTGTAAATAAATAAATAGTAATCAATGATTAATAATTGATTTCTTCCTTCAAATTACTAAATATTAAATATTAAATTATTAATAATTATTAATAATTATTCAATATAAATGGTCAATTATTGAATATTTCCTATGAATTATTAAATATTAAAATTTAAGTGATAATAATTTATTATTAATTACTGATTCTTGGTTATTTAATATTAATTACTCATTATTGATTATTTACTATGAATTAATAATTATCAGTAATTATTTACTATTATTATATATTGACTAGTATTAATTATTATAAATTACTATCACATATTAGCCAAATTTACATAAAATTGATAATTTGATAATAATAATTAATCAATTAACAAGTTGATGGATAAATTAATTATTGGTTATTAATTGACATTTATTTGGTGACTAATTAATTATATACAATATTAACCATAAATTATTGAATATTAACTTTCAATTATTAAATATTAACTAATTAATGTATTAAGTTTAAGTACCTACATGTACTTAAAGGTAGCATGTAAGTAGCCTATTAAACTTTATAAATAACTATTAAGTGTAATATGTTTAACCTAAAGCTTACTAGCTATGAACTTAGGTTTGGTATATAACCTATGCAAAGTAAATTTGTAGGTTAAAGAACCAAATTAGTATGGTTGATTTGACCGAGTGTCAAATAAAATGGCCAATTTGACTAATTGTAATTCACAATGGCCATTAAATATGGTCAATTAGATTAAGCCTTGGTCATCTTGATGGACTTCTGACCTTTTTGACCAAATGTTTGGTTTGTCACATGGTAAAAAAATGTCACTTTAGCTAAATGTCTTAGTCAAAAGTAACTCGTGTTTTTCCTACCCCAAGCTTTTAGTCAAAATGATCATCCCCCTTGGTTAATGTGGACAATTTAATCAAGTTGGACCTTATGAAAAGTCATGTTTTCTTATAGTGTAAACTACATACAAAGTTGGAGTTGATCACACATCCTTTCAATTTGTTTATGGATTACATCCATTATTACCAATGGAATATTTATTACCACCTAGACTTGGAGAAAAAATAAACCCAACACCTATTTGAGTATTAATTAGCCATCTTTGAAAAATTATAAGTGGATTAGTTGATTGCACAAGACCTAATTGTTGCCAACCATTGGAACATGTCATTATGGTCACATAATCAATACGTTGAAACCAAGTTCCAATTTGGGGACTATGTGTTATGGTTTTTAAGGGCTATTGCAACACATTCCCTTAAATTTCAAAGAAGGTAGTTTAAACCTTTTAATTGGTGAAAGCACAATATGATGGTACATTTCGAGTAAGAAAAATGTTTTTTTTTTGGGGTACATTTTGTATTATTTCGGGGGCAGTTTTTTTTTCATTTCATCTAGTGTTTTGATAAACACATAAAGTGGATTTTTTACACAAACCCTCCAACACAATTATTGTTACCTTTCAAATGACAGTTTTTTCAACACATTTTTATGTATTCACACATTTATGTTTGTTTTAATGAAAAACTTCATTTAGATGTTTTTTGTGAAATCACATGAATGGAATTCTCCTTTTAAATTTAAATGGGACAATGAACTCATATGTAATATATGATTGAGTACTTCACCAAGTTTGGTAATCATTTGAATGGTTTTTGAATTATATTTGCACTTTGCAATATATCATGATGATTATAACTTTCTCACCAATATATTTTTAATCATTTAATATCAATTTCAAAGTGAATTTTTTTTCACAATCTTATTATTTGGGTTTTTAACTACCTTATTCCAAGTACCATTTGCAAAAAACCTTTTTAATATTAGGTTGGTAGAAGTTTAAAAACATGTAGTTTCAAATTAATATTTGTGACAACAATCTTTGACCATTGTTATATGGTTTTGCTTATCACTATTGATAAATTTGATCCTAACCTAGTTCTAGTTAACATTAACAAATTGAAAACTTACTAGTTCATTAATGATAGCACATTACAACCTATACTTACAACCCTAGTGACCTAGCTACTAAAGAACCGATTGAAAATGAGGTTTTTGAGTTGGTACTTATTGAACTTGTAACCAATCATCAAAATGACACACTTGTTGGTAAGAATGTAGGTTTTTGCTTAGTAGAGGTTTATAACCCTAAAGGACATGTCTATTCACAACCACTACACCTTTATCAATTGTCAAAGTAGAATAAAAAACCATCACGCCTCTTAGCATTTTATTTATTTATTTTTCATTAGAGTGATATTTGAGGCAATGAATGAGAGTGATTCTAATAGATTGAGAAAAGAAACGGAAGGGAGAGAAAAAGAAATTGCCAAAGGTAGGAAAAACTAAATTGAGAAAAAAAAGTAAAACAAACTCAAGATCACAAGAATCATTTACATTTAACCACTAGATTCATGAGCACCGATAGAAGAGGAAGAAAGGACCTTCGAACAATAAGAGCAAAAGCAAAAGCTAAACAAATAATTTGAAGGGGTTTTGTAATTCTTTTGATGATTTGTGAGAATGAATATTCTAACATTGATCATAGCGATTTCCAACTTAAAAAAGGAGTAAGAGACCCTTGCCTACCAACTTGTTGCTAATGAGTAGCCACAAGGAGCAAATGAAGAAGAAATCAAAGAAGAAATGGAGTTGTATTAATCATTTACAAGTCAATTTGTTGTAAAAGCTTCCTTTGAAGACCTTTTCCAAGAACAACTGGTCAAATTTATTGTACCTTCGTGTCCTAAATCTCGTGTGCAACATCATGAAAAAGGGGAAAATTGTTGTTGAAGAACTAGTTGTGTCTACAAACCTATTATAATGTTGAAATGTCATATAATGAATGATTAGATTTTGATTGGTAGACATTGGACCATTTGATGATTCAAATTTATACCAAGATGAAAATTATTATTATTATTATTTTATTATAATAATATTTTTAAATATGTAGGTAGGTAGGTAATAGGTTGAGGTAGGTTGAAAAAGGCAAGTAAGTAGGCAGTAGTTTAACCTACCTACCTAATTGCTTTAGTCTAGCCTACTTACCTTAACCTTTTAAAAATGCAAATAGGTTGTAAGTATTAAAAATTGAACCCTTCACCTTCACAATGATAAACCAAATGTTTACTAATGGACTACAACATCAAAAGGTGTCCAAGTTTTGTCAAGTTTTTTATTTGACATGTTCATTTCATATCATTACAAGATTATGAAGTAGGTAGTAGGCAAGTTATATGATGATAGGTAAGAGATAGGTAAGTAGGTGGGTTGGTGGGTACATAGGTAAATAGGTAGGTATGTAGGTAGGTGGGGGGGGGGGGGTAGGGGTTGTTTTTTTTCATTCAAATACCTTTCTAATATTTTTTTATTATTTT
>Ga0116229_10003207_pt1 | contig 26851 bp, 21 predicted proteins | sample S1TSphgellanicum_3_FD_87313 | JGI IMG/M metagenome (GOLD analysis project Ga0116229, IMG submission 87313) | Host-associated microbial communities from peat moss isolated from Minnesota, USA - S1T2_Fc - Sphagnum magellanicum MG | ecosystem: Host-associated > Plants > Peat moss > Unclassified... | reverse complement strand
TTTTTCTTTTTTTTATCTGGCCCTTTTGTTCTTGGGGTTTTGGTGTTTTTTTTTTTTTTTTTTTCGGTTTCTTGGTCCTCTGTTCTCTGTTTTATCTTTCCTTCTTTGGAATCCTCTGTGGCTGGTTGAAGAAGTGTTAACCTCTCTTTTCTCCTTAATCATAAGAATGGAGATTTCTCAATTCTTATGAGAGATATACTCCTGTGTAAATCCCTGGGAGCAGGGCTGTGCAGAAATGCAGGACCCTGCTTGGCTCCTGCATTGCATGGTTCCCTTATTTCTGCACAGCCCTGCTCCTCAGCTTTACCCTACACATTAATCTATAGTTCTGTCACCCTATCTGCTGCATAACCGAATATCATGAAACTCGTAGGAGATTTCCTTCAAAGGATATTCTCAGGGTCCAGGAGGCTTAAACAACTATCCCAACCACTCTCTATGCCTTAGATGCTTCCTTAGAAACTAAAATGAAATGAAGCTTACCCTCACACTGAGTTGCAGCTTGGATGAGAATATTATTGACTCTGCTGATTAGCTATGTCTCTTGAGTGTTAGCCAACATTATGATTGAGTCTTCCCATTTATTCCAGAAATGAAACAGAAGCTCAGGATGCAGATTTTTGTATAGCTGTTTGCTTGAAGTTTGCAGCTAATGATATATACTTATTTTCAGCCTCCATCCAGAGCTGATAGAAGTCAGTGATGAGAATCACAGCTAGTCACTGCTTTCATGATGAAGGTGATGCTCTGATACTTTTTTAGTGACTCATCAGGTTATGAGTTATTGACCACATTCCTTGTTGTGTTAGTTTGGTGTTTCTGGAACTGACACAACAGTTGCCTTCGAAGTTTTATTGTGGAGTTTTTCTGTGCAATCTTATAGATATGAATTTGCTATTAGATTATTCACAAAACGTTCTGAATGTTTTTGAAAGTTCTCTGCAATCCTGGCCTTCCTCTGGATTTGACACAGCTATCCACTGGGTCATTATCCTTCTTAATGCCAGCTCTCCAGTCTACATAAGTGTGGAATTTCCAAAGTTTTGGCAGATAGATGTATTGAAGTTCTGAAACTTTGATGCCGAGCTGTGTTAATCCCCAATATTACAGTTTAAAAGATTGTAGTGGAACCTCATTGGTGCTAAAGATTACCTGATGCTACACGCAGCCACGAACAGAAGCACAGTAGGAAAGTTGAGTGAGCTAAGATTGTGAGCAACAATGCTGAAAGTAAATTTTTTAGATGGCCACATTCCTTACAAAAGATATTTCAGTACTGGGCTGAAGAGAACTTAATGATTTGATGGTGGCACCTAAATCTCACATCTTTTGTCATCTTTTTGATCTCAAAGTTCATTGTTGCTGGAGTTTCAATACGATTGTGGAATATTCTTTAGCTGACTCCTGCAGGGATCTGCCAAGTCCTTATAGATACTGAATGATATGCCTTACAGAATTTCAGGCCGTCAGTATCTTTTAATGTCTATGTCACTTCAGTCTTTTGATTTCTCAGCATGTTAGGCAAAGGTCAACCTTGTTAGAATGAAGGTCTTTCAGATGGTCAGTCTTATTGTCTTTCTGAAGGAAAAAGGCTACCCTTTAAAAATTCTTCCAAAGAGAACTAGAGGGTTGCTTATTAAAGAAAAATTCCTTTTTGGAATTTCTGCTTTTGGTGTTTTCAAAATGAATTTGCTTCAGGTCTTGTAAGTGGGGAGCTTCTTGCAAGCCCACTTGTTCATAGTCTTTCCCTGTTGTCCTTTCCTTCAGTTTTTCTTTTCATTTTCTGTCAGTCTGCTTTTTGTCTTGTCCTTGATGTTGTGGTTTGTTGCTAGCCAGTAGTGTGGTTGAGTCTTCCCGTTGGTTCCAGAATTGCAGCAGAGACTCAGTTCACAGGTTGGTGCTTGTCACCAACCTTTACCCATTGTTGGGAGCTGATGAAGTCAGTGGGGAAGTTGTGGTAGTTAAGTCTCTATCATACATACTACTGTTGATGGTCCCTGAACAGGTGTGAGACAGGCACTTTTGTTCATACTGGTGCATGTTTTTTGTTTTTTGTTTGTTCTGTCTTTCCTTGTTTGGTTCTTTCTATGACTTTCTTGGGGAAGTGTTAACTTTGCTGTTTTTTCTTCATCATGAGAATGGAGATTTCTCTATTCTTATGAAAGATATTGTTCGAACAAAGGTTCTAATGAATGATGTTTTGGGTAGGACATTTTAAGTCTCATTTTTTCAAAACATTTGCATCTTCAAAACACATCCTTTAACTTAGCATCATGGCTTAGTCTTCCCATCACTTCTGAACTTGTAACAGAAACTGGGTGTGTTGGTTAATGTCTGCCATTGACCTTCAAGCAGTGCTGGAAGCTGATAATGTTTGTGGGAATACCCAGTAACTATTCACTACAATGTGTTGCTGTTGATGGTCACTGAATTTTCCAAGGGACTGTTTTTATGATTCATGTTACTTTATGTTTAGTTTTTATTTTTTAACATTTCTGGTTTTTAGTTTGGGATGGGCTTCTTTTGGGTCTTTTCTTGCTTGCCACAGATTGCTGGGATGGTCTCAGAACATTTGATTATAATTTTCCCATCCTTGTCCTCTGAAAATTTCTATTCCTGGGTGAACTTCAATTGTAAGTATTGGGAAGAACTCAATTCTTATGCAGATATATCTTTGACTGGAACCATCTTGCAGTGATGAAAAATATCAGCAGTATCAAGTGGATGACAACCTGCACTATACCTGTGCTGCTTGTCGCGGCGAGTGTCACAAGGTCCTTTCTCTTTACCTGGGTCTCACCAATCTGTTCTGCCAAATACTATGCTTCTTTCTTGACAATATGAAGAAATTTGAGAAGGGTTGGCTGGTTGCTATTCAGTTTTTCTTGAATGTCTTGCCCAACACCTAAAATCATTTCCAACTAAACCAATGAGCAAGCTGTGAGTGCAAAATGGTTTTGTACAATTCTACTACGTGTTTGGTTTGACAAAGACAGCGCCATAAACTCCAGCTGCTGAATTATTGATGCAATGACTCAATGATGGAGGAAGAAATTATGGATTGAATGGAAGGGTCAGTGAAGAGTTGGTTTATGAATAGACATTGGAGTATTCCGATTGTTCTATTGTATGTCATACAAGTGATGAGCAATAGAGTATATGGCATTCCAGAGGAGTGATCATGGGCTTTCAGGCTGAAATCATGTGTTCTGTGATGCAATATACAGGTCACTGATCTAGACAATGGAGTGGAAGAGATGTGGAGAAGAAGAGATTCAGCTGATGCTGAGCAAAAAGCAGAGTTGAGAACTGCAGCAGGGCTTCCTTCAGAGGATGAAATGAAAATGCTTTATCCATCTTCAGATGATGAAATACAAGTTCGTGAGGTGATCAATCACATGAAAGGAAGCTCCAAACAAGTGATGAAAAAAACCAAGAAGTTAAGTACTGGTGGGATTGAGCATGATGGTGGACTCAAGAATACCAAGGCGTTGAAGAAGCTGGTGATACACAAAGATAGCATAAGGAAAAAGAAAATTTATGGGAAGGTGTCAGACAGGACATCTAGCAAGCTGCATTCACAAAAGAGCAAGGGATCTTTAATGAAGAAGTCAACAGAGGAGAATGTTGTTGGCAACGATGGGTCACATATGAAAACTATCATCTTAGATACAGAGGAGACAAAGACTGACAGTCAGAAGGCAACAAAGCAATTGAGAAGTAAGTCTGATCCAGAGGTGCCCAGAAAGACAATGAAGAAGAAGAAGGAAAATAGAGCTTTGAAAACCAAAGGAGCTTTGGGGAAACTGAAGCACAAAGATACAGCAGCTGGTGACCTTGTCAGTGCTCAAGATCCAGTTACAACTGAGCTCATGCAAAAGACTAAGAGGTTAAAATTTGCTAGTAGTGAAGAGATTAGTGTTCATGTTCAAAGTGAAACTCCAACTAACAGTGCAGGAAAGGAGAAAAAGCAGAGAGAATTTGCAAAGAGGGCTGGCACAAACCAAAGTTTGAAGGATGGTGTTGTGGCAGAGACAGCAAGGAAGGAGACATTAGTGGAGCTGTCAGCATCAAACAGAGTGGGGATGATCTCTGAAGGTGTGATTCTTAGAAGTCAGCTTGAGATTGATTGGCATGTTAATTTCAGTTGCATCTTGGTTAGTAGGGTTTGAAAGTGAACTCTGTGACCCAAGGCAAGAAAATGGGTTTAAAACATGAAATGGGAACTGGATGCTGTAATTCAGGTTCAGAAGAGACCACCAAGAATACTCGGCACCAGGAATCAGACAGTGCAGGAGAACATCATAGCACTTTGCAGAATGCACCCACCAGAGGTACTAAGAAAATTTTCCCTGACATTCCTGGCATTCACACATGCAATTATCTTCTCTTTGGGGGGTTTTGGGCTATTTGTTTCTGGCCTTGCTTGGTTCTGATGCCACTGAAGGTGTATTCTGCTGCTGAACAATATTAGCTTGTGTCCAAATGAAATCTCACTGGTTGCCTCCCTGCTTCAGCCTGCAATCCACAAAAACTTTCCCTGCTTTTTACACATGATTCAGTTGGCTGATGAATGGTCACTTGCATGGTATTTGACCCAGGCACATCCCCTCTGCATTGGACAGGACACTCCGAAAGTGTAAGAAGGCGACGAGTTCCAAGTTCAAAGTATCGTGATATGGAGACTACTCCATGGCACAATTCGCGAAACTCCAGAGAGGTGCAATCAACAGGGATAGAGGAACCAGGAACCCAGACAATTAAGCCAAACACAGCACAGGCACCACAGGGTGAAAAAGAGCAGAGTATTGCTTCTTTACAAGTATCCACAGAGGTTCGAAAGGACCGGCAAAGAAAGGCAAAGGAGATTGTAGATGATATGGATATTGATGATACTTTAGATGCACCAAGAAAACGACTCAAAGTTGCTGATCTTGGGGACAAGCAAGGTGAAGGTGGACGGCCCATGTGCAGTGCAACAACTGGTAGCAGTTTGAAAGGTCCTCTACATTTCAAAATCAAAAGACAATCCATCCAAGACACACTACTGCCCAAATCTGGCTTGGACAGCAAGAAAATTCATAATCATGATGATTTCCCAATATCTGTGAGGGGGCAGCGCATGAAGAGGAAAAGATCTCTTGTAGCACCAAAGGGAGGTGATGAAAAGTTTACAGGTCGGACAATAACAAGAGACTCTTCTGCAGATGATAGCTGGATACTTCAGAGGCTTGGTACAGATGCTATTACCAAGCGTGTTGAAGTGTTTTGGCCCATTGACAATATCTGGTAGTCCTTGTCTTCCTGTCACATCTCTGACCCACAAGCTTGTTGACTTAGGAGATTTGAGAGATCATCTTCATGCATCAACTCGATGTCAGGACTTTTCCTGTCTTCTCAGCAATTACTGCATGTATAGGTTTGTAGTTACTTGGTGGAAACACCAAAAGTCAACCATTTGAAACAAACTGAGTCCAGGGTTTTGGTCTGAACCGGGTTTAGGGTCTTGGGTTTGAGGTTCTGGTGGTTTCATTGTGGTCTGAACCTGACAATATCATTTGAAGCTGTATAGATCCTATCATGTTGGAAATTGTAGGTTCCTGGAATGATGACTGTGCTGCTCAGTGGTATAGGACTTTGTGTCCACATCTGCAAGATTGTGAAAGAGAATCATTAATTCTGGAAGACATATATTTTCCTATCTTCAGCAGATCGATGTACCAGCAGGATATTAGGCACTGCCATCATCTCTTCAGCTATTTGACAATGGACTTTCCTGATGGCAGGTACCAGGGTACTGTGGTGGATGTCTTCCCCCAGAAGTTGCAGTTTGCAGTACATTATGATGATGGTGAGGAGGAAACACTGGAGTTTGGTAAGGAGCTTGTTCGCTTGCTCTCAAGTTCGAAGAAAGGTTAATTGACACAGGTACAATTGCCTCAATTACCCCTATCAGCAGTGTACAAGTAGTTTAGGGGGTATTGTAAACTAGCAGATAGAAAAGCTTTCATCTGGATCACAAAATTCTGGCCATCTTAGGATTCATTCCAGCCATGACAATGCTGGAATTTTGATAGCTGGATACAGGATTTGTCCTCCTTGATATTCTTTTACACAAGACTCTGCCTCTCGGAATTATTGTTCCATCTTCATGCATGTTGAGCTGCTGATTGTCATTCTTGACAATACCTGAAGTAATCATTAGTAAGACAAACTGGTACCCATCTAAGCACTTTGCCGTGCATGGTTTCAGGGTGCTCCCCTTATGAGTGGCCTGGATTTGAAAAAGCAGTTTATCTAGCTCTACTCATTATCGAGTTGTATATTTTTCAGCATCCATGAAGGTTCTTGCTCTTAGTGATAACAAGCTCTGATCCAAAGATGCACATGTTGGTCACCATTGTAAGGATAATTATATGAGGTTCATTGAGAAAGTCCTTAGCAATCATTCAGTATATAGGAAGTAGTGTTGAAGATTGTGGAGGATCATAGAAGGATTGAAAAGCTGAGAGAGTCCTTTTTTATAAATCATTCAGTATATCAGATGAGAATGGTGTTCAAGACTTTGTTGTGGATCCTGGAAGAATTTGAAGAGGATTTGTTAACACAAACAACTCATAGTGAAAACTTCAAACCTCAAGTCCTGTGTAATGATCCTAGAAAAGCAAAACATTGTGACTCATTTCTTATCAGTGACATGCAACATTGTTAACTATTATTCATTTTGTGAACAAGCCTTCTTATGGTACATCATGACTACCTAGTCCTGCACTATGCCTTCAGCCAGGAAAAATGAGGCTACAGTTGATTGGCTGAGGGTGCAGAATGTAACCATTTGGCAAAGGAACTTGAGACTGAAACAATTCAAGTTTATTTTCCTGTGTGACCAAGATATAGTTTGGGTTTTGCAAGATGGGAAAGATATAAATTTATAAGCAACCTTAAAGCATCTCAGCATGGGTTATAACAGTTGCATTAAGATTTGCAAAGTGTGTCATATGGTGATTTGGGGTTGAAGTATTATAGGGATTTACAACCAAAACTCCAGGGAGCCTCCATGGCCAGCTTGTCAGTGCGCTACCACATCTGATAGTGCTGTTCAACTTTGACTGTGTTCCAATACCATTAGACATGCTGAAAAAAAATGAACTTGGTATAGTGATTGACAAGACAAGACTACTGGGATCACCAATAGTCCATGCAAGAACAAATGCCATCCTCAATGTAATGAAAGCAATTTGTATCCCTTACAATGATTGCTGTTCCAACTATTTTTCAAATGAACTTTGTGAAAGTGTGGCAATCTTCAAAAAAACCTGCAGATTTTTTTTTATTTGGAGAGGAGTACAAGGAGCTGTCTTGATGAGCCCCAATCCAATAGCCAATTTCTCACTCTGGTGACCCAAATGAAACACCATTTCTTCTTCTTCCAGATCATGCAGAATAAATTCTGTATGAGGCACATACCCTGCATCACACATGACCACTGACAATCTCTGCAGTTTTGCACAGATTTCAATCATGTAGGTGGTCCTGATTGTCTACTACAAACATATGCACCTCATTATTCACTTCAATCCAGGTGTGACCTGGCTGTTTCCTCACACCTCTTGCCTTCCACTGCTGTTCAACATTTGTGCGGAGATGGCCATTGCCAGCAGCAGCATAGATGTTTGTTAGCAGCACATAGCAAGCAGCATTTTCAGAGTCCAATTCAAGAATTCATTTAGCAACATGTGCTCCCATCTCCACATTACCATGAATTCTGCAAGTGCCAAGCAAAGTCATTCATGAAGCCACATGTGGTTTCCAGGGCATTGCCCTGATCATATTCTCGGTCTCTTGTAGACAGCCAGCACAGCCAAGGTTGACCATGCAGGTGAACTGTTCCAATTTTGCAGAAACCATATAGTCTGTGATCATTGAAGCATAACAGTGCATGCCTTCATCCACCACAACTGCATGGCTACAAGCTGATAGAAGGCAAACAAAAGAGATATAATTTGGCTGTACACCTTCAACATTCAAAATTTTTAAGAGCTTCCTTACCATACCCATACATGGCACATCCTCCAAGTTGCTGAATATTCTGTGGTTGTGATTGAAGAGGGCAGGTGTGTTCATCAGCAAATCATTCAATGCAGTTTGGAGTCTGATGTCTTTGTGGGGTGTAGCTTGGTTGACATTTATGCAAAGTGTGGAAGCATAGAGGATGCTTGGAGAGTGTTCAACAAGATGCCATCTCAAGATATCTCAAGATGTGGTTGCTTGGAATGCCATACTTGGAGGACATGCCATGCATGGACATGGTAAGAAAGCTCTTAAAACATTTTGAGCAGATGTGTGAAGAAGGTGTAAAGTCAGATGACATCACTCTTGTTTGCCTTCTGTCAGCTTGTAGCTATGCAGGTTAGGTGGATGAAGGCATGCACTGTTTTGCTTTAATGAGCAGTCTATAAGATTTCTACAAAAATTGGAACATTACACCTGTATTTTTGACCTTCTTGGCCAAGCTGGCCATCTACAGGAGGCAAAGAATATGATCATGGCAATGCACTGTAAACCACATGTGGCTGCATGGATGGCGTTGCTCAGTGCTTGCAGAATTCATGGTAATGTAGAGATGGCAGAAGGAGTAACAACATGAATTCTTGAAATAGAACCTGAAAATGCTGCTAGTTATGTGCTGATGTCAACATCTGTGCTGCTGTGGGCAGCAGGCGTGTGTGTGAGAATGTTGAACAGCAGAGAGTGGAAAAAGGTGTAAAGAAACAGCTGGGTCACACCTGGATTGAAGTGAATAATGAGGTGCATATGTTTGTAGTAGAGGATCAAGAGGACCCCCAGATGATGGAAATTCATCCAGAACTGCAGAGATTGTCAGGGCTCATGCATGATTACATGCTTTGTATAAAGTTTGTTCTGCATGATGTGGAAGTAGAAGAAAAGGTGTTTCATTTGTGTCAACATAGTGAGTAACTGGCTATTGCATTTGGGCTCATCAACACAGCTCCTGGTACTCCTCTCCAAATAAGAAAAAATCTGTGGGTTTGTGAAGATTGCCACACTTCCATGAAGTTCATCTAAAAAATAGTTGGGAGAGCAATCATGGTGATGGCTTTCATCATTTTGAAGATGGTGTTTGTTCTTGCATGGACTACTGGTGATGCCAGTAATCTGTCTTGTCAATCACGATATCATGTTGCTTTTGTTTACAGTAGCATGTCTAGTAGTATTGTAAGAGCATCTCCACCGGTGCTCAGTATGTCACTCTGGATAATAATATTAAATGTCTAAGTTATCTGTTTATTTTTTGGCAACCCCACCAATAAAACTGTAACTGGTACTGCATACATGTGGGGACTACTAATAGCAAACCACCTGGACCAATCATTATGATCGACCATTATGGATCAAAATACTGAGCTGCAGTCAGGTCCAATTTATTACACTCTTTTTTTGAGGTGCACAACTGTGTTGTGCCTTTTATCAGCCACAGTAAGCTGCACAATCTGGTGCACAAAAAACCAATTTCCTGAGCTAAACCAGCACATTTCGACTTTTTCGCAATAAATTTTACTGTCAGGAGTCACATACTGAGCACCAGTGGAGATGCTCTAACACAATCAAAGTTGAACAGCACCTGTCTTTAGAGCTCAGGTAGCCTTTTCTTTCTCAAGTCCCTTACAGCTCCCAGTAATGAAGTTAAGTAATTGAAGGTGGAAGAGATAGAACTTGCACTTTTGCACCATAGCTGCTTTCTCTGACTCCTTACAATAACTTGTTCATTGAGGTGTCAATGGATGCATGATTCTGACACCTGCATTGTCATGGATGATTTGACCAGGCAAGAGTGTGATTACTTAAAGTTGCCTGAATTCAGGGTGAGTGACACTGCAGGTACAAGGAGTAGGTATACTTCTCAATTTTGTTCAGTGACATCAAGACTACTCTTCATCATATGATTCATGTGTCAATGGTCAGTATTCTGCTTTTGAAAGGTAGTAAGTTATGACATAGATCTGGTGTCATGCACCAACTATGTCTCATTTCTACTTTGTGCTTATCTTTGCCATCACTGATAATTTTTCAATATTAACCCCAGACTGATGCTCATGTGATTGATAACTTTAAAAGTGACTTATCTTCATTGATTTTCTGATGGATGGTATGTTTTCAAGCATACCATCAATATCTTTTCATGTGTGCATGCTGTTTGGCAACAGTGAGGTCCTATTAGTATCTATGTTTGGTGAGACAAGGGAGATTGACCAGGAGCTTGCTGCCAAGAGTCTATGTGAAACTGCAATTGCACTATATGCATCAATGACTTTTGCAGTACACTGAAATTCTTCCCAGTGCACTGGATATAAACACAGGTAGCACTCAGAGATGAATACAACTGTGGGCATTCTTGTGTTGTTCCTCTCTCTAACTGACTTTGTCTCACCCTAGCTGTGTTTTTTTGCTGAAAAATCTTGACCTGATTATGGCAATATCTTTGAAAGCAACTTAAAAGATTGGATGCAATCTATGCAAGATGCAATACCTCATTGCAGCTTCAATGTGATCGAAGAGAGAAACTGTGATGGGAGTTTTTTGTGGATTCTTTGCAATGCTGGGATTATAGATTGGAACTGAACAAAAATCCTGTTGGAGCTCACATGTCAATTGAGCCATATGAGGTCTTGCTTGTGTCAATCTTGTTGTTCTTTCTTGATTGTTATCCTGCCATGGTCTAATGGCAGAATTCTTTTCAAATCTTTTGCATTTGCAGGATAGTAGTAGTAGGCTGGAAAAAGTAACTAAATGAAGTATGTTTGTCAATTCTCTCACTGACTGAGAGTGTGAATCATGCAATACTAAACTAAAACCCCTAAACCTGTAGCATCTGTTCCTGTGACAGCAATTATGCCTGGATGTGGAAATTGCATGGCTAACTAGCTCAATCAAGATTTTTGGTTGTAGGAAAATGAAGGGCACTTGGATTTCAAACATAAGAACCAGAAGCAATCTAGCTTGGGGGGCAACAAAATCCACCATGGGTGGCAGCAGAGCACCTCCAACTATTTGCTCACCTTCCAAGTTTTATAACACAATTGTAGACGATTTTAAAGAAAGGCAATTCTTGACGATCATGGGGAGGCTTCATTTACCACACGACCATGGCATTGGAACATCTTACCTGTTTCCGCTTGAAATGATGCGGTGCCACTTCTTGAGGTCAATAGAACATGTCTAAGTCTCCTTTTTCACTGAAATCAAAAAAGGTAAGGAACATGAAAGGGTAGACTAAGTCGTTGGCAATGCACTGGTAGATAACAGAAAACGTAAAGCTGGACTTCAAGGTCCAATGTGCTTACTAGCCTCTTGGGTGGGGCTGTACAAATTTTCATTCGGTTTCCGATTGTTCTTTAATTGACCTTTTGTAGGGAGGAATTGAAGTCCTGTGTTTCCGATGAGCTAAGCATCAAATTCCTGGCTGGATATTCGAGATATCACAGAGAAAAACCCAGGAGCAGAACCATGGGTTTCACTGAAACTGAGGACGACAGTCAAAATGCAGGATAGCACTGCGTCAAAGGAGGAAATCAAGACGAAGAAGAAGAATGGAGGAAACTCAAATTGAACATAGAATGTAGGGGGCTACATATAGGGAGGCACATAAGGGCTTATTTAGGTTATGGGATACCTTAAGGGTTAGCTAGGGAATTACATAGAACTTACCTAGGGGGCTAATTAGGATTTTTTTGGTTTAGGAGATACCTAGAAATTCTTTAGGGGACTATTGAAGGTGACTTGTAATGCAATAAGGGAGTACGTAGGCCTTACACAGTGGACCATCTAGGGGCTACGTAACAGACTATTTAGGAGCTACCTGAAGGTTACCTAGAGGTTTATCTAAGAGGCTACCTAGGATTGACTCATAGCTCCCTATGTGGATCCTATGTAATCCTTTAAGGAAACTTTAGATATCCCCTAACATAGGTAGATTCTTAAATAGCCCTTCTGTAGCACCTTAAGTAGTCCCTATGCAACTCTCTATGTAGACTTTTGATTACTCCTATCTTAGATAGGAACAAGATTTAAAATTTCTAGGCTATCTAAGCCAAAGACTCTTTAATTTGCTAAACCAAGAAAATTGGGTCGACCCCCACTTTCAATTTCTTTCCATGGTTGCCTAGGTGCCCACTACTACCTTTTTTGTAAATGTATTAATTCTTCCTAGCTTCTATTCATCTTGTAGGCGTGATATAGATAAGTTAGGGTTAGGTCATTCTAGGTGGTAGCCACCTTCATTCTATTAGGGTTAAGGTTTAAGGAGAGGCACCTTCATCTCTTTAGGATTCTAAAAACTTTTCTCACAAAAAACCTTTGGCAATTTCTATATCTCTTCTTGCAATCCAACAACATCCCAAGTAGACCCAAATGTAATTCCCTTTCAAATGTCAAACCTAAATTATTGCAATCTTTCTCCCACTAGCACTTACAGATTTCAATGAAATTGAAGATGACATTGAATGCAAGATGGGATTATGCCAAAGGAAAATAATAGATGAAACTCAAGTTTCTTTTTCAAACTCAAGATGATTTGGGTTTCCTCTTATTTTTTATGTATTGTTTGTGTCTACTAGCGAGGACCTGACCTAGGTTATAGGACACTTAAGGGGGATATAAGGGGATTACACAAAGCCTACCTTAAGGGTTAGCTAGGGATTTCTTTAAAAGGTTACTTAGCCTAGAGATTATTTAAAGGGCTACTTAAGACTATCATATTTTGAAATTCCTCATTTTGATGGTGATCTATTTTTCACTTTTTATTTTAAAAATGTTATCACGTACCTTTTAAATTCATAGATTTCATTTTATTTGCATCATAAATTTAATATTATCATTTAAGAAGTTCATTATGAGTTTAATCTTTTCTTAAAATTCAACCATATTTTTTAATATGATTCACACTAAAATCTATTGCAACATGGATAATTTAAATTTTGATAATATTAATATTGAATATGACTTTACATTTTAAGTTCAAAAAATTTCCATCATGACAATCTAAATTTAATCTTTTAACTGTGTTTTCACCTTCTAGAGACTATCTAGGGAAACACATATTAGGTTGCAGGATACCTAAAGGTCTATCAACTAAAATAAGGGTTGTCAAAAGTTGTACATAAAAATTTACTTAAGGCCTACCTAGAAGGCTAGTACCTAAGGTGATACCGAGGTCTGTACTTAGGGTATGGGTCACTTAAAGGCCTACCTTATCTTCCAATAAAGTTATCTATAATTAAGTTACCATAGGTAGGTATGGTTTAAATGACCCATAACCTAAGTACAGCCCTAGGTACTTATCTTAAACCTTAGCTAACTCCATAGGTAGGTTTTATCTTTATTATAGATAACTTTTTATAGATAACTTTATTGGAAGAATAGGTCTTCCACATAATTATGTAAGTTCCACTGCAGGGATTTAAAAATGAACTTTCGTTACTTTGTGAAAAATATTTTGAAAAAATATTCTGTCATAAGTTTTCTGTTTCTTTAATTAAAAAATTCGTCAAAAAAAGAATTTAAAAAATTTGCCAAAAGTTGTCACAATTTTGCCTATATCACCGAATTTGGCTAAATTTTATACTTATGGATGATCATCACCACTTGAGCAACATCACAAATTTGAAAAAAAGATCACAGATAAATTGTAACTGATATTGTACTTGATTTGTTCCTACTTTAATTTTTGACATGGAATCTTCAGAAGTAATTAATTATTTGACAAAGATGTGTTGAAGCTGCCTCTTTACTAAGGTATTGCAACATATGTTAAAGTCGGTGGCACTTTTAAATTGTTTGTTAGATGTGTCAAAAAAAATTCATTCTTGAGTAATCACTATTTGTTCCATGACATGATACCTATCACTTCACCCTTGAAACAAGACGTCAAGTCCAGGCAGGCCTTGCCCATAAATATCATGTGAATTTGAATAATTGAAAATATCTCAAGAACAACATGTGTTGCAATAATTTTTAGTGGATTGAAGTAAACATTTTTTGTATTGCGGGGTTTTTCATTGGAGACATACATCGTTTAATTATAAGGTTACAAATTGGAAGTGTACATGTTTAGGAACTGTTTGTATTTTTCTTGGGACCAGGTTTTACTCATGCATGCAAGGCGAAGCTACATACAAATCAGATGTCCAAATCTTTCTCTGTGTGGTTCACGCGGGACTCCTGAGGTAGCGTCGTCACTACCAACTCCGCACTGCGCTTCACTTCAAGAACTGCAAATACCGCCATGCCAAGGAAAATCAAGACAATGGAACCTGCTGCAGCCATCAGCGAGAATGTGGAGTGAGCACCATAACTGACGCCTGATAGGTCACTGGACTGCATGTCTTCTAGTCCCGTGGCACACGTCGCCAGACCCGCAACATATGTGACCTTACCCAGGAACGAGTGCAGGGTGCTCACAAACTGCCGCCGTTTGGATCCCAAAGTGACGAAGCGTTTGTAGATGCCCAAGCCAAACTGGGAACCCCAAATGACTAAGGTGGTCACCCCCATCCATGAATGGCTACTGTATAGTGTGAAGAATGGATACGCGATTGGTTGGGCGGAGAGCTTTTTGTAGTATACAATAGCAGAAAGAGCCAGTGGTACGCAGATCAGTGATAGGACGTTCAGTGATGCGTGCAATACTACGGCAGCCAGCTGACGGTTGCGGGAGCGGAACAGTGACACCATGTCGAAGATGGGTGCAGAGAATGCAAGTACGGCCTCAGACATTAAAACAGGGACAGCTAGGGTGAACAGGAAAGCGTGCCAGCCGAAGAGAGAGGCATCGACCCACCCAAGCCCACCCTCGACATTCATGACCCACACCAGAACCAACACCAGGAAGGTGATGCTGGCAGCCCTGACGAGAAGTGCCAAGCGTGCAGTGGTCCTATTTGGCTCTGGCAAAACAGAGACTGTGGAACAGCTGGAAGCAGGGGCCGTGTAAGCAGCACCTCCATAGGCCGCCATGTTGACGTCGCAGAACATACTGCTGCTGTAGCCACGCCTGCCCTGGAAGAGAGTGCCCGCGAAAATACCCGAAGTGATGGCGAAAAAAATAGCAACGTTGAAGGACATGACTGCCAACATCATCAGGTATGCCACGCAAACCATAATGAAGCGCAATACGGCACGTGCAATGTCAATGCGAGAGAAGGCCATCCACCACTTATACGGGCCCGAGTTGTTTTGTATATCATCCTCGGTAGAACAGCAAACACCTTCACCGTCACCTCCAGCCTCAAGACCACCATCGTCAACCCCCTTTTTTGACTTGCCGGCTTGCTGCCCCAACTGCTTGGACAGCTTCCTATGCCATCTTGCTTCCAGTCGTGAACTGACAGCCTGCGTATGGTGCCCCGAGCATATTGTTAAGCGAATTTAATCTTGAGACTTACAACTCAGATATACGACAACGTCCAATTACTCAACTGCAGCGTGGGAACTACTTGTTTAGACAGGTCGACTCATATATAAAAGAGTCGATAAGATTGAATCCAAATCAAAATACGAATTGGATAAAGACCGTCACACATATATCAAAATTAAATCTTGACAATCATTAACCAACTGATGTGACTTGCGTATAATTGCTTCGTTAGCGCAGGGTCTAACACACTTAAGTACGAGGTTTCCAACACCCGCCGTGTGTAGCCTTCATAAGCTTCATAAGCGATGCGACTTATAGCAAGATTTAAGATTGATCCTACTTGGATCTTCTGTGGTGTCTTGACTTCCACCGCAGTACAGAGATGTGAAAACATAGCTGTATGCAACATAAAGTCGTTCCTTCACGACGAGAAACACAAATCCCAGCCCTAGAAACCACCAGGAAACCTCCTGGCTCAGCCGACCAGTGTGCACGGTTTAAACTTGTGTCTATACATCCTTATGGCTCACATAGCTAGGGACTCACCGAAACGATAAGAGTTCTAATCTGTAGGAGATATTGTTGACTCTTAAAACTCTTTCAAGCAGGCAGACCAAAGACCAGCCATTCTTTTACTGGCGAAATAAAAAACCAGAAATTCGAAAATGATGCGTTTCTGGAGGTTTTCAATATCCAGAAGTGAGAAAAAAAATAGTAAAACTAGCCAGATTCCTGTACTTCGTTTCCAGTGTGGAGCCAGCTATGTAGAAAGATGATTAAAGATTTATATTTCATATTTGGCTTCTAGTTATATTCGGCTATATCTATGGTGTGATCATCTGCAGTTTTTTTACATCTTCCTATTGATGGTCGCCACTTTGACTACAAAATGAAATTCCTACCAAAAAAACACCGCTAATGCCATCTTTTAGGCTGCTGTGTGATCACAGCAGCTTTTCATTATACTTTTTCAACTAGCTGAGCTCATAGTCATCTCAAAGCTCTGTCGGTCAACATTGTCCAATTGCAGGAGCTGTGAGTGTCAAACTGTGACTCACCATAATACAATGGCATCTGTCTTTCTTTCAGGAGAACATGCGTTCCCAGAGTTCTTAACATGACTAATTACATATTTTCAACGCACTTGCAGCTATACAATGGTAAGCAACTGTCCCCTCTATCAGTGGCTTTCCATTAGGTTGCTGTGATGACAGCACACTGTGATCAGCCTAATGAAAAGAGATCCTAAGAGTGGGATCTGCAGATCTGAGAGAAACCTGAAGATGAGATGTAGCTGCAAAGTACTCCTTGCTCATAAGGATTCCGGACATCCCCCAAAAGGGAGTTCAGAATTTGATGCTCTCAAAACTACAGCGAATAGTGTTATTTTCTATTATTAACGGACTATGAGATCATTGGAAAAGTAGCTCTTAAACACCCCCACCGCATCATCTAACTTTTTCCCTTAATTCTCGGTTATGAGGGATAACCTCAAACATTCCTCTTAAACTTTAGAGCTGATTCCTATCTGATTAAGAACCCTCCGGACGGTAATAGGATCGGCCATGGAACCAGTGGCTATCGAGTGTGCTTTGAAGTAAAGTGACTATCTGAATCGTATCTGAAGGCCATCAGATAGTTGGAAGTTTAACAGATTTTGAAACCCCCGGCCTAATAAAGGACACAAACTTAGGTTTCCACACTAGAATTTTCGTCAGATGCTTTGTGTATTCATTGCCTGGAGCCAGACATGCTACTAGCCGTGAATTAGCCTTTGAGTCCATACCGATACTAATCGTGGTTGCAATCCTACTGCACTCTCTCTTCCTCATCCTTCCGCTTTCCAGCATAAGGTTGCAGTAAATCCAGGAATAGACCTCTCGTGAAATTTGAGGACAAGATGCATTCTACTTCGCTTCAACTCTGTAACTAATCCCAACTACGTGCTCAAACATTAATGGACATTAGGAAGGTGGGAGTTTAATGGTATATATAGACAGAACAACTGACCCTATATGCAAACCACGAAGCTCTGAGTTCCTCACCTGCAGCACTTGGAACGATATCGCCAGGAAGAAGCAGGCAAACCACGCTCCAGCGAGCTGCCCACTGGTTGACACCACCCATCCCGAGAACAGAAGATTGAAGGGAAGCTGTGTCGAGAAGAACATGCTACTACTGCTCATGTCCGTTGTGGTGTTGCTCGTATTGTTTGAAGAGGTTCCTCCATCAGGCATGTTCATCGTGATCCGCTCAACCGCTCACTTTCACCGAACCCCAAAGACTGGACGTCGTCCCCGGCCCTCACCTGAACTTCTCGAGATGAACCCCCCTCTGTTCAGTCAGCCTTGCAGTACAAGATTGATGAGGGAGCTCATGACGGGAAAATGGGGTCTCTCTGATCAGCATTCACTTAACAATTGCGCTGAGCCAGAGACAATCTCCGTTCAAGCATGAGCAGCCTGGAAGCCGGAGTACGACTTCTGTTTTGAAGTACAAAGTAGAGAAATGCAGTACAATCAGTCTTATTGTTTATGGCGAAAAATCCCCAAAAGGCGATACTTATTCAAAAATTTGGCGATTTTTTTTTTTTTCCTGAGACAAGTCGCCAAATTAGGATCTCGTGCCACATGTCTGTTTCCTGGCTACATTTTTAATGGCATTGTACAAAGCTGTTGCCCAATTAAGTGGAAATCTGTCCGGGGAGACGCCACTGTCGCTACACTAAAAATTTGAAACGAAAAAAAACACTTGTACAAGCTGTTCTCCGGAGTTTCGTTCAATCATGAGCAGCCTGGAAAAGCGGACGTACACGACTTGAGTTTTGTGTAGTACAAAGTAAAGAAATGCAGTACACGCGGCCCTGTGGACTATTAGAGGTTAGGTGTAGGTGGACTTCGATCAGAACTAGACTTTACGCACAGGTAGTTGCAGCAAGGTCCAAAAAGGTGCCGGCCTATGACCAGTAGTTGTATTTTCAGCACGAGCCCTACAACAGTCCCGTGACACGGGCCGTTTGTGGTTTCCTTTCTGGAGCCTCTACCCATTTGTTTGTTATTCCTTTATTAAACTATTTTTGGAGTTCACTGTACATCATCCCTAATCCATTGGTTTTCTTTTTTGTGTATTTCCTCTTTTACTAATCATAATGGATTACCAGGCTCCGCCTACCCACTGTTTAAATAAATAAATAAATGAATACATAAAAAAGGAAAAACACTCGGCAAGTGAAAAAAAAAGGAAAAAGAAAGGATTGAAGTCCAAACTAAAAACAACACCTGAAAATGGAAAATGCACAATGGAGAGCCTTAGAAGGAGAAATCAAAGTAACCAAGGACCTAAACCCATCATTAGTAGCACAAAGCAAGTTGTGTGAGGAGATGGGTGAAACACCTAGAAGAACCACAAGCCTAGAATAGGCCTCTTTTGCAAGTTCTTATTGCATGTCACAAGATAGTGGTGACTTGAACTTTTTGAAGAGCCAAAGACATTCATTGCCTATAAAATGAATATAAAATAAATGAGGATGTCTTTCAGAGCCTTTCGTTGATCATGTCATTTTAGCACATCGATGAATGAAGTTGTAAGCTCGCTAATGTAAACATCTAAATATCTCTACTACAAAACAGATAAAGTCATCTGCGAGGTGCTGGTTATGATATGACACACCTTTTGCCCAAGTTGTAATTGTCATGACCATTCTTTGAAAAGAAATGGTTCATGAAATAAAATTTGCACAAATCAAGTCAATAATGACAACATTTGTCAATGTGCAAATATCATTTGTTGGTAAGCACAATATCCATTCATTGTCATGATGACTAGAAAGATGGTGTTAAAAGAACATGAATTTGTTCACACAAGACACAAAACCTGATATCCCTAACAATGAAAGCAAAAAAATTTCAAATTGCATCATGTGTTGCAGTGCACTCTCTATTATAATTTATTATTATTAACAAATAGTTATATATCAATAATAAATTTTTTAATTATTAATTTATTATTACTATAACTATTAATAATTATTACTATGAACTAATTAATTAACTTGTAATGAATAATAACTTTTATTTATATTTAATATAGTAGGTAGTTTTACTGACCTAACTATTTAACTATTTACTTATCAACTTGCCTAAACTATATAACCACAATATGTGCAAAATGTATATTGAATATGCCCTACATATAATAAAATTAAATTTTAGAATATATAAATATATTTTTATATATTCTAAAACACCTTAATATATATCAAAGGTATTTGTACATCACATAGAAGTAATCAAGTTGTGACTATTTTGTAACTAATTGGACATAAAAGTCGTTTCTTGGATGAAAAGCCTAAAAATTTAACCATCAAAGAAAGATGTAAAACCTAATAGTCACAAATTAATTATACCATAGTCACCAAAAAAATATTAAATTGAAATGGATGGTGATTGGTTGTAAAATGCCATAACATAGTTACAAATGACATTTAATTGCATATAGTTGCAAATTGAATGATTGCATAATACAAGATTCTTCCTAATGACCTAAGGTGAACTTTGAATGGAAATGGACCTAAATTATTGGGCTTTATAGCCCCCCATAAAAATGGGTGTTCGTTTTACAAAAATCTAGATGCAATGATAGGGACCACAAGCCCCTAGCTCCCCAAGTATGTTGTTAAAGCGATAACTTTTGCAAAGACAAGACCTATCCCACCTCTAGAAATGGGAAGAGATGTTTGTTATGAACTAAGGGAGCCTATGGACACTCTAAAAAACATGGCCTTAAGCGTTTCTCAAATACATAAATGAAGTTCGAGTGAAAGGAAGCTTAATGACCTTGCAAATTTAAAAAGTGCAGGTGAAAAAACAAAGAACATAATAAAACCTTCAGGCAAAACAACGAATGAGATTCCCAACGAAACACCCAAAATTCTAATCCCCCAAAAAGGGTACAAAAATTAAATAAAAGCAAAAACCTTGAAAGTAACCTTTAAAAAGATAAAACAACACATTTGCGAAACTAAATTGCAAGGCCTACCAAATTAAACTAAGAAGGAAAATGAAAAAAAGACCTGAAATATAACCAAAACAAGCCCAATGATGTGGATGTCATCTACAATGGAAGGAAATAAACAAAATAATAAAAGACTAGTTGAACTATGAAAGGCACAAAAATGAACTAAGATGAAAAAAAGACCACCCAAAGGATCCATTAGCCGATACCAATGGAGGATTGAATAATATAAACATCACCCTAAAGGGAATGGTGATTAAATAAAAGAAGGAGCTGTGGGCCATAAAGAAACAGACAAAAGGTATGAGTTGAAACAATTACCCACATGAAACGCACATCTTTTGTAATATTATTCTAAGGGAAATAATGTTGAAGGTATTTGCAATATCTTCTTGCAACACCACTGAATAAAGGTGAACATTTAAGCCTACCTAAATATCATGCACCATTGCTTCACAACCTCCTTTGATTATAACCCCAAATTAATGGGGAGACAAGTGAACTGGAAATGCATCACAAAATTGAAGGCAAAGGGTTTTGTTCATCAATCAATATAAAACCTCACTTACTGCAATCGGTTGAATGCCACCAAAAAGTTTGGCCAAAACTAACAACCTCGCAAAACCGAGGGCCCTAACTATATTCCCAAGGATATGCCTTGCAACAACATAACAACATACCAAGAATAATTGGAATAAGCCACTAGTCGAATCCTTTGAATCAAATATTTCTCAAAGGTGCTTGAATATCATGCTTGAAAACTCGCCAATTGAAAGGTGAATCAAATGGATGAATGCCAATCTAAAAGTGTTTTTAAAAAAATCCAAATTTGATTCTAACTAAAACTCCATTAAAAAATTTGAGCATGACAAAAATGAATTCGAAAAATGAAAAGCTTACAAAGAAACCATGGTCTTGGAAGAGGCCGAGATTGGGGCAAAGGGGGGCCATACTTCCTTGCTTGCCCTAGGGCTAAACTTTGACAAAAACAATGAGACACCAAGCAAGAGGAGAAGGAAGAGGCTTCTAAAGGAAGGGCACAATCCAAACAAAAGGGACCCAAAGTAAACCAACTACTAGGGCATGTGCCTGCACCAAACTATTTAGTTTCATTGGAATTCATTGCAAGAAACTTGATGAAACATGTGGAATTTGCAAACTTTGTGTCCATGTCACAAGCATTGAGTTGACCGAACACTAGGCCCCCAAGTGATTCGTATTCAGCAATCTCTCTTCCTGCTTTCACACTGAAAAACTCTGATAAGGTGCAAGCTTGCAAATTCACTATCCATGGACGAGTTTTTTAGCAGCAAAAGCTTATTTTCAAGTCAGTCAGCAATGGTCAACACTAAATTTTTTGTTTCCAACTATGCTGAACAGTTGTAAGGACCTGTCAGAGATTTCACAGTGTATTAGGAGGGTGCATTAAACATGTAAGATTCCCTTTGGATGAATGGTCATCTTATATTTCTGGGTGGACTCTTACATTTGGTAATGGGTTAGTATTTTTCTTTGCGCGTCAAATATGCAATCAACAGCGGAGCAGTCATTACACACTGTAAGGCCCTTGGATGGGCACGTTACCAGAATTCAGCACCGCCCTCAGCTGCCACCTTGCACAGTGCCTTATTCTGGTAATCACCATCCCCATCTGCAGGCCATACTTTTCACTTGAATTCGAAATATTGGAAAGGTTATGATATTTTTGGGTTAATAGTGATCAATACTACTCTGAGCACCCCTTGTGAACGGTGAAGGGCTTTCTAGCTGCTAATGAGACAGCTACCAGTCATTCAAGACGAAAGGCCGGCAGGGGGGAGGATAATGCAATAATGCAATAAACCATTCTTGAAGGGTAGTTGGTTCAGGACACCTCGTGCTCGTTGACGGAGGGCGCCATGTGCACGGACTGGGGAGGAGAAAAGCAAACCCTTTTTACTAAGAAAATTCCATGAAATAGCTCGTAGTGAGAGGGTCCGCCCCCCTGATCTCTGAATTTGTGGGAGTCAACTCCTGTGGCACCGGGGAGTATCGCAGATCTTTGTTCAAGGTTGAAGCAAGTGACGAAAAGTGAGCAAAATTATGAGTGCAATGGGTTTGCAAACTGCTTGTCCCTTGCGAACTTCTGTACTGACTTCACCCTATCATCGTTGTACTACAGCACACGGTTGTAATTTCAATAATCAGCTACCAATTTGATGTTCCCCTTGTGATCCGCTCTCTTAGGTGGTTCTTTTGTCTTCTTGGATGTGGGTCCTTCATTTTTTTCCTTGTATTCCCCCTTTCTGGGGTGCTTTGGTTTATTTATGATTGGCAGGGTTTCATTGTCAATACCAATTACAAAATATTATAGTTATACCTTAGTTGTAATTCAGTGGACCATTTTATTTTTTTAAATTTGTCATTAGCAGTGTTGGTCTGGTATCAGGTATTCTTTTATCAGTCAGGTCCTGATATATGGGTGTGTGAATTTTTTGTAATAGCAGAAAATTGGTATCAACTGTTATATATAATAAAATTAATATCAACATAGGTTTAGACAAAATTTGATTGATATGCATTTTTTGAATGTCATGTATGATACTCAAAAGAATGGGTGTGAGCTTGAGGCCAAGCAATGAAACAAACTCCAAACCAAAAGCAAATATACTAAAAGGCCTTTTGTATGATACTCAAAAGAATGAGTGTGAGCTTGAGGCCAAGCAATGAAACAAACTCCAAACCAAAAGCAAATATACTAAAAGGCCTTTTGTATGATACTCAAAAGAATGGGTGTGAGCTTGAGGCCAAGCAATGAAACAAACTCCAAACCAAAAGCAAATATACTAAAAGGCCTTTTGATACATAACTCAAAACCCAATCTATGTATGCTATGTTCTCTAGCTACAACCCACAAAGACACTAGTTTCTATGGTTGTGCAAGTTCGATAGTTTCAATAATCCTCTACAAGATGGGATACTTAAAAATGCAAGGACTACATCCAACACCTTTTGTGGCCCTAGCATGTGATCATCATGAAAATTGATCCATCACCATTGTTAAACTATAACATGTAACCAACCCACCTACTAAGCAATAACTACAAACTATTTGATATTGTGCAACATTGTAAAAAAGACCAACTTCCAAGAGCTCATTCTCATAGTCATCAAGTATTCTATCCTTGATAATCAAGAAGTTTTTCATTGCCCTAGTAATAAAAAGATCGCCAATCCTTGCATCATTTGGTCAATTTTTTAATGTCATCACCAACTTATCCACGTTTTGCATTTCAAGTCAGCAATGTCATTATGAGTTTCTTACAACATTGAAAATCCATTTAGTTTCAATTTGAGAACCTAAATACCTAGAAATTATAAAGCCAAAATTGTAACATGAAAAAATTATTTCTCATGTTCTTTCCACCATCTCAAAGGAGATTACAATCAATGTCATTACAATTATGACTTAATGTCAATTCACTTTTCACCAAAAACAAAATGGTTTCCTTAAAGCTAAAGCTTCCCAAAGATCAAGACTTTCTAGTCATGCACTTCCATAACTACCTTTATTGTGTCCTTGCCAAGAGACTCCATGTGACATTGAAAGCTTTTGAACCAAGGATCCAATTGGAGGGCATACATATGTGTGTTTGAGTAGGGTTAAAAGTGACTAAAATTGCTAGAAAAGGGTTTAACATTAATAATCTCAAGTCCCATCCTTAGCTATAATATTTCCAACTCCTAGTCAAAATCATCAAATTCAAGAGGTGGATTAAAGGTTACCCAAACTTATTAATCTTTATGCAATCTAACACTAATGAAAAATGCAACAAATAGAACATTTAACAACAACAATGAATAACCACTAGTCAAAGCAATAGTAAAAATGCCCTCATCCTTTGCATATACAATTATTTTGTTTGGTAATTGGTACTAACAAAAAACCTCTCACATGTTCTACCAAGGCTACTCCAAATGTGTTAAGAATTTCAAATAACCCAAGCTACTATTACATGGCATAAAATTCACTTCTCATTAATGAAATTTATCACAACAACAAATGTATCAAAACCAAGCATCAAAAGGTCAAATGAAGTTGTGGTAGTTGCACATTGTGCAATAAAATGAAACACATAAAGGTCCATTGTCTTGGCCAACATGTTTAGGATATGTTCATGCACAAGTTCTTTATGGGAAAGAAACTTTACTCAATCTTATAATACCACATAACAAGATGTCACAACACATGGCCTATTACTTGTGTTTGAACACCAACCACAACACTTTGATTACCACCAGTTTTTAATAATGACAAAACCCTAAACCCAAGAATAAGTCAGTGGGAATAAATCCGTTTCAAATTTTTCTTTGACCATCCCACATCAAAACATTTTTCTTTCTAGTGATCTTCCACTGTTGAGCTACCACTAGGGCAACAAATTACAACTTCATGATTAAACAGTCAGCAAACCCATCATTATGAATTTATCAAATCTAACAAATTCATATACATGTGAAACCAAAAGTTATTAACAAACTCAACTTTAACAACATGCAACATTTGTTTCAACTTTAAGAATGGTTCAAAAGATATGAATAGACTGTACCCACTCCTAAAGAGGTTAAGACAAAAAAACCCATTGGTTTTATTTGAATAGCCACACCACTAACTTCCAGTCCAAGGAAAGGCGCAAAGTTGAACAGAAAGCAACTTGACATACACATCAGAAAAAACAAGAAAAATATCCTTGTTGTGCATAGTGAATTTTACACAAATCAGCCAAGAAAAATGCAGATGCAAATTATTAGGAGATGCAAGAAATAATGATTTAAACAAAAGGGGACTAAGTGAAAGAACCGACAAGTATCACAACACAAATATCTTGGAAGTCTCCAACAACTACACTTGATAATACATAACAATGTTGCAAATCATGGCACATTAACCCAACAAGTTTTAACATAAAGGAATATTGGCAAACCTTCCTGATGTTCCAAACACAACACCAAACATATAATCCACACCCATATAGGCCTATATTTATTTTTCAATTTGTAAACAACTTTGAATCAACATTGAATCTCATGTAGATACCCCAATCACTTGGGTTTCACACTTTCACAACCCAACAAGTGTAAATGTTTAATAACTCAAGATGATAATATGTATAATATCACATATGCTCAATAGACAACTTGACATCAAGAAGGTAAACATAATCAGTTACATGCATTTTTCTTCACAAAAGCACTCAAGTATTGGATCATGCTCTTAGACCATTGAGATCAAACATTGAGAGCAAAAGTAATAAACCTTTAGATGTTGATGAACAAGGACTTTGTTGAAGAATGTCCTCTTTTTTATATGTCTACAAGCAAAACAATCTCAATTCTTGGATTTCATTTTCTAGAAAATACAAGACAAATACTCAAAGATATGGAAGGTTTTTATGTTTAGTGGGGAAAGCAAGGACCTGTGACATTCATTGTTCTTCTTGAAGGACTTCCACATCTCCACGTCCCAAATGTATTGTACAAAGAAGGCACCACATTTGAACATCTTCTACAAGAGTTTGACAAATTGACCTTGAAATTGACCCAGTACAAGACTTGAAGGCAAATGATAGAAATGGTCAATTTGTGAAATTGCAAGTTATCAATGACTCAAATGATAAAGCTTTTCATGTTTCAAGCTTGTTGATTGGAGATAACACAAGTGTTCATTTCTTTGGAGGAATTCCAAGAGTTGGGGCCTACTTTGTAATGCTAATCATAGTTGAATTCATTGCAAAGAAGTATCTAAAGGAAGAATTCAAAGATAGGCTACCAAAATGGTTTGCGCAAGTGCGGCAATATGTACCACCTTACAAATTGAATGGATTTTTTAATTTTTTTTCCGAGTTGACAAATCAGGATCAATTTGTTGGTCTTCACAAAGATATTGCAAGAGTGATCCAATATTGTATGGGTTTGATCTATGGTTGCAAAAAGCAAGTAATTGCACTTTTGTTTGTTGATACATTAAAAATAGAGCACATTGCGACTATAAGGCATTTGAGCCAATAGACACAGAGTTCATGGCTACTTGTGGAATTGCAATGAATACTATTCTGGACATGAACAACAAAAGAATTTCAAAGGACCAAAATGCAAGGACTGTAATTGAAAAGTACAAGGAGAAGCTCAAGGAGATAAAGGTAGCTAGAAAGGCACAACTGGATCAAGAAAAAGTTAATGTTATAGCAGCCAAGAAGGCAAAAGAGAAAGAGGGTAGGAGGAAATAATTTGAAGAGGCACATAAAGCATGGAAAGAATCACAAATTGCAAAGGCTAAAGCTAAGAAGAAAAAAGGTGAAGAAATGAAAGCTAAAAAAAAACTTGGGGACGAGGTCAAGGTAAGTTCAACAACTGGTGAAGGGCATA
>Ga0116229_10003206_pt1 | contig 26854 bp, 22 predicted proteins | sample S1TSphgellanicum_3_FD_87313 | JGI IMG/M metagenome (GOLD analysis project Ga0116229, IMG submission 87313) | Host-associated microbial communities from peat moss isolated from Minnesota, USA - S1T2_Fc - Sphagnum magellanicum MG | ecosystem: Host-associated > Plants > Peat moss > Unclassified... | reverse complement strand
TTTCATAATAAATACTAATGTACATGTGATGTGACTTTAACATACATTTTCAACCCATTTTTCCTAATTTTCTATTGGCACATACAATTTCATTTGTGATAAAGTTGACATATATATTTCAAATGGATTTTCAAAAACCTAATGCATTGGTCAATAATCTAGACGAAACATATGCAAATTAGATTTTTCTTTGTTTTCCTAATAAATTGTCTTTCCTACAAAGATCTAAGTATAACCTAAGGTGAATTCATGAGGAAGAAAACCAAGCCAAACCCTTAGTGGGGTTTTATGAAAAAGGAAGCTTACTCCAAGAGTGGGTTCAATAAACTCCATTTGTGAAATTTGTAGTTGTAGAAAGCTAAAAATAACAATTCATGATTGTGAATGGAACTTACATGGATGTTCCATGGTATTCTGTAAGTTCCATTCACAATCATGAATTGTGGAGCTTCTTCAACTAACGCACCCCCAAACTCCTTGATGAACTCAGTTACAAGTCCCAAAAAAAAGACAGCGGAAGGAAAAGGAGTTGGGGCACGCTCCTTAGCTTGCAGCACTTCATGGGTAGAGGGGTGTGTTAAAAACTCCGGGATCAGACTAGGAAGATTGAAAAACAAGTTACTTACTCACACGGACCTACACAAACCAAGCAATAAGTTGGTTAATGCATAGTTGGAACCCTTTTGGTGCATGGACGAACCACGAGCAAACATGGATTCACAAGACTCATCACAACCCGAACTTGGGGAAGCCACCACCTTCCCCTTTATAGTATATTCTGTGCCTAGCCACAAGACCAGCACCCAAATGTCGTTTTGTCCCAGGACTCCCAAGTGAAAGTCTCGAAATTCTCAAAGTTGGGACTCTTGCGACTTTGGAAGCCCATAACTTTGTGTGCAGACCTCTGATTGAGATGAAGTTTAAATCAAAGTTGTAGCCCTCGTCGAGAGCTTTCCAAATGTATGTGGCAAGCCACCTGCATGCAAGGAAATCGAGACAATTCCCAACTTTTAATGATCGGGAATCAAATTGCCAATTTGACTCCCAACCCTTCTTTTGGCCATAACTTGTGTTTAAAGTGTCCAAATGGGTCATGCGAGCCCATTTTAGACATCTACGTTCCAAAAGATTTCTAATGTTATAAGGAACTTTTTAATTCAATGAGTTTTGACCCTTCCAATTGCCCTTTGAAGATTTGAGAGTCCATTGGGACTCCAACTCCCAAAGTGGAAGCTCACTTGGGAGTGTGGGGGTTCATTCCCTCAACTTTCTTGCATTCCCAAGAGCATGAAATGTGATTCCCGGGTTCACTCTTGGCCCACACCTTCGCAAGCCTTTACCTTGGTTGCAAGCCCAAGGTTAAGGTTGCGACATCAACCCTACAAAGACAAATAAATCATTAAACCCGATCAAACAAACCTATCAAATATTGTTTAATGGCATTCGCATTTCAAAATTCATCTATTAAAACTAACATCACACACTAGTATAAATGAAATTTAAATTCTTACAAAATATTTCACACTACTGTAACAGCATATTTGCATTTCACATGCATATGTTCATTATTCTTGTCTTAAGTCTCAACAAACTTAACATTATCATTCATTCCAACATCATATTCATGGTTATTGCATATAACCAGAATATACAATTCAGAATACATTGTAAAAAACTCTATAAACAAGTTTACAATTCATTTCATCATAATCTGATACTGCAAAAATTTCACACAAAAGATGAACATAGAATTCATTGTAAAAGTATGTGTTTCTCTATATTACTGAAAACATGAATCCAAATTACAACATAATCCCATGTTTTGTTGAAAAAAATCCAAAAAAACACTTTAAATATGTGTTATGTCAAAACAAAATCTATGGTTTTCTATTGCAAATACCTACAACTCCTCCTACTATTCTTTAAACTTTATGTCACATCTCCTATTCCTGTTCTCTAGAACTTTAACATTTTGAATTATCCCAAGTCACATCATCATGATTAAAACAATAAGAAATCAAAATTTTAACTAACAAAGTTCCTTAATCAGTCCCTATCATAACTGCCTTATTCATTCAAAATCACATACTCATCCTACCCCCTTAACATTATTGCCTTTGTACTTTGGATTCCATCCCCGAAATCCTTGTAAAAGGACATAAATGAAATGAGAGTATTCTACATCCTTTTAAACATTTGTTCCTTTTTTATAGGTTTGTAGTCCCAATCTACACATAAACTAGTGGTTCTATATCTACGTTTTATTTTATAGTTCCGATCTCCTCCCCCAATAATTCAGTTTGTGGTTCTATTTCCAAATGTTGTATCTTGGATATCTCTTTTTTTGGTGTTAGAATAGCCTTCACCTTTTCCTATTTCTGAATTTCTTCTAGTTTTTTTTCTTCCTAACCCCCTCCTTTAAGGTCCTGTGGTATCTCTGGTTATACCTCCTCATTTTGAGCTATTCCATTTTTGAAGTCTTGTGATTCCTTAATCTGTACTTCCTTTTCTTGAGCTATTCCATTGGGCCCTACTTTTATCTTTTCATCCTGGCCTGTTACCTTTGTACTTGTTGGACTACCACATATGAAATCTAGAAATTTTTTTTGATAAGTTTCTAGCTTGTACCTCAAAATCCTTTCATCAACTTTATGTTGAACCAGATTTTTCTCTAACTTTTTTGTAAAATATTTTTCTATAACTTCCCACCATTCTTCAAATTTTGCCTCAGAGTCCTTCATCTTGTTTTTCATCCTCATCAGGGTATAATATTGCAACATTTGTTCATAATCCTCTAGTCTTTTTTTGATGCCAATTATATCCAAACTCTTTTCTGTTCATGTGCCCTCTCCAACTATACTTACAAGTGCTATAGAATTTTTTAATACTCCTTCTTGTCCTCTATTAACTATTATTTTTCTTCTAAGTTCCTCAAACTACAACAAAGATACATTTTCCAAATTTTTCAATTCCAAATTTGTTAAAACATTCTCCTTCTCCTTTTTTTCTTTAGTCAGTGCTTTCACTTGATCATTTAAAACATCCTACTATTTTTTGTGAAGAAATAGTGCCTCTATCCACTTCCTCTTTGTGGTTTCCCAAATTTCAGCCTTTTGTTTTAAATTTTGCAGTTCTTCATCTTGGGACTTCAACCATGCTATGCTACCCTTGAGCTCTTCATTTCCATCCTATAGTTTCTTAATGAGCACTTTATTTTTCTGCTCAACCTGTACCCTGTTTTTCCTCCAAATTTCCACATTATGTTTATACCCCTTTTGGAAATCTCTCCCCTTATCCAATTCCTCCTATAACATCGCCTTCTCCTTCTCCCCCTTAGCCAATATGTTCTTCAAAGTGTTCGCCTCTAAAATCAAATTCCCCATATTCAGATTCATAATTGCCATGGTCTAAAATAATTCATTTGCCATATCTACTTTCATTACTTCTATAACTACCTCCTCCACAAACTTTGGTGTACTTGTCTATGTCATAGGATCTCCAAATCCTTCTACAAATGATCCTAGCTCCTATACCATTCTTCTCCCCAATTCAAATTCAAATGGGAATCCCTTTGTAGATTTTGGCCTACTAGGTGGTACCTATAGTTTTGTTGGTTTGAACTTTTCAAAAGCAGGTTATGTCACCACTTTCTTCATCTATAGTTTAGTAGCTTGTAGACATTTGTGTGTTTGTTGTTGTTATTGCTACAAATGTTGTTGATGTTGAAAATGTTTTGGACTTGTAGTGGTTTCCATCCAATCTTCACATACATCCCCTTCAAAATGCAGATGCTCCTCACCTTTTAGAAATCTTATGTCATGTTCCCTCTTAATTCCCTGGCTCTATTCCCTTAGCTGTCTATCATGTGGTAATGTTATCTATGGTATCTCATGCCTCTATTCCTTTAGTTGTTTCTCTTGTGGCGATGTCATTTGTGGTACTGCTACGATATGCCTAACTGCATGTACCACTTATTGGCACTATAAATGGTTCCACTCTACCCTTCATCATTTTTTGTGCCCTCAAATTTGTCCTCTCATGTTCCTTCTTCACTCCTAAGCCTAAGACTCCTCCTTCCTCAACTCTATTCTTCCTCTTGAAATCACTTCTTGGAGAGTCTACTGCAGCTTTCATTATGTTCTCCAATGTTGCCTACATCTCTTCCCTAGTTCTTTTAACCTTGGCCGATGGTCTCTATGGATTGTCCTTTTTGATGCACAAATAGATATTGAAAGATTTTTGCCAATACTAAGGCAGATTGACAAATATCTTTCTTAACCCCTTTAGTCTCCTTAACATACTTATACCACCTATCTAGTTCATTACACATCCTATTGAATACAATTTGTGTTTAATCTACATGTTGCCCCTTCTTTGCTCTCACCAATGTAATAGCATTTTTGTTGTTAAAATATTATACCTTCTCCCTTTGATAAATGACAGATATAATGGTAGGATATTTGACAAAGTACGACAAACCCAAACTCTTTGCATTCCATTGATCTGTAGAAGAATTTGTAGGTGCAAGTCTACAATTCTGTAATGCCTAAACTATTAGTGACTTACTGACCTATCCTTTTAGTTATTTTACATACCCTTCTGCACACACTCCAAAAACATCTATAATCAGTTGTTTGCTGATTTCATACACCTTATCCTTATGCCCAATGTAGATATTTGTGCCCTTGATCAAGAATGTGTTCAAAAACTCCAACATTACATTGAGCATCAATACTTCCCACCCCATCCGAAACAAAGGAAGAAGCCTTGCTTTAGAAGCCCAATCTTCTTCCTCAGTAATATGCTTATAGTTCTCCATTCACTTTACATGTTTGTCATAATTTTGTTTCATCTGTGTCCACATGAATTGCTAAGTGTTTAAAATTTTAATAGCTTTTTCTAGAAGTGTAGCTATGTCTAGGATTGCATGTTTTCTCTTCGCTACCACTTTTGTTTCACGCTACTCCATCTCCATTGCCCTTCATTATGCTTATGCCATTTTCTACACCTCTATGGCTTGTTGTACTTTCAACTGCACTTCTATGGATAATTGTTCTTCCTCCACAACAATGTTTTCCTCCCCTACGTCTTGCACTATCTATGCCTCCACAAAATGTTGTTCTTCAACTTCGTCTTCCTCTGATTCTTCAATGCACATCAGATCTACTCGTGTAGCTCCTAGTCATATATGTTTTCTTGCACGCTAACATCGTCTACTTTTGCACAAAAATTCAACTATAGATGTTCCAATTGTATTTATGTCTTGAATTATCATCTACACAAATTGTATCTTCTCATTATATGCCTTTCCTTCTACACATTCTGAAGATGATGATGAATGCGGCATTGACCTTACAACTAAGGACTGAATATTCAACACTCATTTCTTCGCTCTTCTTAACTCTTCTTCTACTTCTATTCTTCTCAACAATTCCACTTGCTCCTCATGCCTTGTTCTGTGTTCACTCCTTTGTGCTTCCTTTTCCCTTCTTATTCGTTGTAGTTTTTCAATTGCACTCTTTGCATTCATAATATTGTGAACTCCAAAACTTTGAAAACACGTACAACTTCCAGCAACAAACGCAAACTACTTTTGACGGTTACCCTATTTTTTTTTGTCCTTCAACATCCCACTTATCACATTCATGTTTTTCATCTACCTGCCATCTTTTAATTAATGCATGATCCTTAAAATTAATATGACCCATCACTACAAGTTTATGTGGCCCTTGTATAACCACGTGGAAGCACTTAGCATCATCATTATGAATGAACATCGTAGATTTCATCTTCTGATTACTCCACATTCATAATCCCCTTACATTATTTATATTGATTCCACTTCGTTCACCTATACACCTTCTACTGATTGTGCCCATTTATTTGTTGATTGTGAAAACACATCTAGTCACTGTACCAATTTTTTTACTAACTATCCCCACAATTCTAATGATTATGCGAATACTTTTGATGACTGAATGAATACTATTGCTGATTTAGATGATACGCCTAACATATCATCTTTAAATCTCTACATCCCAAATCTCACACTTTTGCAATTATTGCTCATCTGCAGATTGAAAATAAAGACTTTGTTCATCGCTAGATCTATGACTTATTAATTATATTCAACATTCTTCATCTGTGGTTTTTGTATTTCACATCTTTCATTGTTTTCTTTTGTGTCAAAATTCGCCTCGTGAACTCCACCTACATTTTTCCCAATATAGTGGCATTTGTTATTCTTTTTTTAAAACTTTAGATTCCATGTATTTATAAGGTTTGAGTTTATTCACATTGACCAACACGGGGTTAGTTTCAAACTTATCAATGGTCACCAATAACATTATGTTATTTGGCAACACATACTATACTATGTATGGTCCAAACCATTTCCTAGTAAACTTCCCTAGGTGTGACTTATGCCCTTTGGAAACCATAGAATATAATCACCAAAACTGAACTATTTTTTCGAATTCTTTTGTTGATTCCATAATGCTCTATTCCATTACTGAATTCCTACAATTTCTATAGCCTACATTCTAGCTTCCTACAACTTCTCAAGCTCTGAAATTTTGTTAGTTAAAATTCTCACTGGAATATCATCTTTTTCATTTCCACTAGCAACTAGAACAATGTACTATGTGGGCATAAATGGATGTAATCCATACATTAATTGATATGGTGTATACCTTGTTGCTACTTTGTATGTAGCTTTGTATGAAAATAACACTGTAGATAGATGTTCATCCCAATTTGTTATATTTTCACTAACTAACTTGGTCAACAATGTCCCAAGTACCTTGTTAGCAGACTCAACCTACCCATTCCCCTAAGGATAATTTGTAAAACTCACATGTTTCATCATAAAATGATCTATCAAATATTTGATGGCATCATTAATGAAATGAATTCCTTGATTTGTAACTACATTCAAAGGACATCCAAACTTGGTTAATATGCATTCATACAAAAATTTTATTATGACTGTTGTTATATTAATTTTCAATGCTCTTGCTTCCACCCACTTAGTAGCATAATCTGTGCCAACAAGAATATATTTGTTCCTTGTATATCTTCTTGCTGGCTTAATTCGCCCCACAAAATCAAGTCCCCATTTCATAAATGGTTCCTCTGGAAGATTTGTGACTAGCTTTGCAAGACTTTGAGTTACCAATCCTCTTGTTTTTTTACATGCATCATAAGATCTACAATAATCATGCACGTCCTTGTACATAGTTGGCCATTAATATCCAACATCCAATATCTTCCTCTACTTTATTTTAGTTGCAAAATGCCTACTTAAAGGTCCTTCATGCAGTTCTTTCATTACCATATGTGCATTTGTTGTTATCAAACATCGTTGCAATTTGTTATCTTGGCCCATTTTGTACAATTCACAATTCTTCAATGTAAAAGGCTTTGCTCTCCTGACCAATCTCTACTTTTGTTGCATCGATAATGTGCCCTCAAACTGTCATATTTTCAAAAAATTATTTTACATCATTTAGCCATTCAGGCCCTATATAAAACAAACTTGCATATGTGGTTTAATCAGGCACACTTGTGGGATATCTAGTAATCTTAACAATGCATATGTAGCTACACGAGTTTTACCTAGTTTATACATTATTGTGAAATCGTATTCAAGGAACAAGAACAACCATCTAGTTATTCTCCCTGAAACATGTGGTTTGTTGACCAAATAGACCAATGCCATATGACCTACATAAAAGACAAAATAAATAATGTTTGAATTTGTGAAAAGAAAAAACCATTGCTAAAGCTTTGCTATCTATGTTGGGCTATAATTTTGTTCTGCTCTATTCAAAAGCCTAAAAGCATACACTATTGGTTGATCACTCTTCCTTGTTATGTTCTAAGACAACATAGCCCCCATAGCTAACAAGGGCACATATGTATGAACATGAAATTCCACCTGCAGTTTGGTGATATGAATATTAGTGCTTCAATAGACTTCTGTTTAATCAATTCCCATGCCTTTTGACATTCCTCTGTCCAAAGAAAAGTCTTTGTCTTTCTGGTCAGTTTAGTGATAGATGCCATAATAACATCAAAGTTTTTTATAAAACATTTGTAAAACTATGCCATCCCATTAAATACTTGAATCTGCTAGGGATTCTTAAGTGGTGGCATGTTTACTAGTGCTTGTATTTTTTTTGGATCTAGTAGTTTCCCTTCTTTGGAAACAATAAAACCCAAAATCATCCCTGAAAATACCATAAATGCACATTTGTCTAGATTCAAACTAATGTCATATTCTTTGCATTTTTGAAAACATAATTTGAGCTTCTACAAATGACTCACCATGTCACTATACACTATAAAGTCATCCAAAAATATCTTCATAAAACTATCCAAATATTTTCTGAATGTTTTGGTCACAACTCTCTGATATGTTGGAGGTCCATTTTTAACTCCAAATGGCATCACCTTCCACATAAAAGCCCCCCAATCTATAACAAATGTAATCTTGTATCTATCCTTTGAAGCTATAGATATTTGATGATATCTTGAATATCCATCTAAGAGTGAATATGCTTCATACCCTATGTTTAACGCTTCATCTGTGAAAGGTAATTGGTATGGATCCTTTTTTGTGGCTACAATTAGTTTTTTGAAATCTATATAGATTCTCAACTTGCCATTTTTCTTGGGTACCACTACTATGGGTGACAACCATGTAGCTTCTTCTACAAATTTAATGAATCCAAGTGCTAACAACTTATTTATATTTTGTTTAATTGCTATAACATAGTTTGGATTTAATTTGTACCTAGCTTGATGTGCTAGTGGTATAATATTATCCAACTTAGTTATGTGTTGTGCTAGCTCTAGTGGAATCCCTTTCAAATCTTTGTATGTCCATGCAAAAACATCTTTGAATTCCTTCAACAACTACTCCATTTCCAACACCTTGCATGTTTCCAGTTATGCATTAATCTTCACCATTTGTGGTTTTGCATCAATTCCTAGAGTTTCATTCATTACAACACTCCCTAGTTGATGTTTGTATTATGTCTTTGGATACACCTTATCCTCTAGAGCTACTTCTAGCTCATATTTGTTGCCATCTATCTTCTTCTCTATGTTCTATACTTCAGATCCATGTTCTAAAATACTAGTCTTCACAACTATATCCATGATCCCCACATCTATGGTTTTCACAAATTGAATTATCCCAAGTAAATTGATTATTCCTATGGAGAACAATTTTGGCTCTCTAGCAAAGATGATATCTTCTTTTTCATATGTGATGCCATTTTGATAATCGTAGCATAGTAACATTTTTGGTCTTCTTATTTCACTTTCGGTAACTATAATTATTCTGACTGTCCCATTCCCTTGTATGGTAATAGTGTTACTTCCCTAATCATGTGCCACTTTAACATCCCTCAACCATGGTCTCCCCAACAACATGGAATAACTATAATCTACCACACTATTATGAAATATAATAAACATAGTTATGTAAAGAATGCCATGAACATGTATCTTCAAATTTCTAATCAACCCCATTGGTTTTGTGGTTGTTTGATTTGCCATGCTCAGATTATATGGTGCAAGTTTAAGCTTTTGAAGCCCTAACCTCAATTTCAATTGTTCCATGATAATATTAATTCCAAAACCTCCATCCAACAATGCATCATTTATTGTATTCTTCCTAATTTATACTTGGATAATTGCCATATGATTATTTATTGCTGCAACAATTGTCCCTACTTCTGGTATTGAAAAACCAACTTGTTTATCTATGGTTATTTTACTTACATTTTGAATTTTCTTTAGTTTTAGTTTTGCCAAAGATATTTGTTTAGCTCATGAGCTATTTTAAACAATTGTCCTAAGTTCAAAGTATAATTTTTTTCTAACATCTATTTACCAATGTCCAAAAAAATCTTTTTTATTATGATTAGTTTCCCTTGTGAATTCACTATTTCCTGAGATTTCTATGCATCCACAAGAGTAGTATTTGGCATACTCAGCCAAGTTGTGTTCCATCCCTCCATGGATGTGGATGGTCCTTCTATTTGGGTTTGTGTTTTTTGAATCTGTTGAATTATCTCCACCATTGACTATTTCAACTACTCTTATTTTTCCCAATTAGCAACATTTTTTGCTTTTCTTGGATCTCTATCCTTGAACACTTGTTCTTTAATTACTTTATTTCTTGTGGTAACATTAACATCCACCACATTCACATCTACAATGACTATTTGTGTCTTAGCAACAGGTTGATTCTCTACTAATGTCATAGATTTCCCATGAAACATTTTTTGCATCTCAATAAACTTTGGACAATTTGTCATTTTATGTCCATTCAAACCACATATGTGACATGCATATGAAGATGTCTTTTATGTTTTTTGACTTGGTTGTGCTGCCTCTGTGGTTACCACTGTGGTCTACTTTTTCTTCTTTCTACATGTCTCCACATTGTGATTTGTCATCCCATAATTTGTGCAATGTTTGTTAGTTTTCCTTATATTACTTTGTGTTTTTGATGGTGTTACATGTTTGGTACTCTATGGTACTTATAATGCATTCCTTGCTTTTGCAATAATCATACCTTCTTCACACAACATTGTTACCTCCTTATGTTGTTGTAATGTTGATTGCTTCATCCCTGCAGTCGTAATTTTGAAGTATGATTGTAAACCCACTCTAAACATAGTAGACAAAAAATTGTCTATGGTTGGTACTTGTAAACCATGAACCAACTCCGTTCATAATAAACTTCAGTCTCTTGCTTCATGTTCTTCAATTCCATGTATATTTATTCATCATTCTAAATATTCTAATGACATTTGCAAAATGCTTATGTAAGCCCTGAAAATGTATAATCACAAAATTTTAACATGTAATTATGGCACCAATCCGATGCCATATCTTTTAACATATAACTAAACACATTGATGATATACTATTCAGAAGTCTTTACATTTGCTTTTACTACAAAATTAAACATCTGACATGAACATCTAGATCAACATTTTTTTGAAATCAAGATACTTAAGAGCTACCTTGTTTGGCCCAACATAATGGCCATTTTTGTGATCAAGAATTGGTGTAATTATAACAGATGGTTCTCAATATCCTCCCCTTAAATTCACATGCTTAGCAATACTTGCTCTAATGTGAAAAGGCACAAAAGGATAATCCATGATTGCATGTCTTGCTTCCTCACATAATGCATAGACCCTTAAAAGTAACCCAATCATCTTCGAATCCACATATTCATGATCATGTGTTTCGGTTGTGTACCTTGTTTGATCCAACTTAAAATTCCATTGATGTGAATATTACCGTGATACTTCATCCAACACATCCACATGCGCTTCTGCATATTCAAATGATTGTGGGTAATTTTCCTTCGTCTCTTCAAACACATTAACATTGGTGTTTTCATCCATTTCCTAGTGTTCCACTGGTTTATAGTAATTTGGAGATGTAGATTGATACACAAACCTAGGTTGCATACCTCTTGTAACATCCTTCCCTTGGCTAATCGTTAACTTTAAACTTGAGATTTCTTGTAATTGATTAGGTATTACAGAAATCCTTGCTTCGTCTTGATCTCTATGATTCTAAATCATATATTGTGGCTGAGAAGTACACTGCATTTGTTCATTTGGATGAGTAGTTGAGTACATCTTTCCCCGTGAAGATTGTTGTTTGGAATTGTGCCTTCTCTGAAGACCCTCAGTCCATACATCCCACCATACCACTTCTTGTGGTAGAAATGACATGTGCCCTTTAGGCCTTTCCTATGTTCTCAAAACTTGTCTGTCCAACATCAAATTTTGATATGGGGTTTTTGTAAGCTTACATATTCTTCTCCATTTTCAAAATTATCTTCTATTTGACTTTCAATTAATAACTTGTCGATTTGCCTCCAAGTCCAATTGTCATTGTAAACTTCGGGTCACCATCTGATTCATTTCGTTTCACAATTTTTTGTTTTTAAAGTCTTTAGATAATTTTGCAGTCCTTATGATATTAACCATGTATACCACAGATATTTTCTAACATGCCTTTTAAAAATTTTGAATAGAAAAAAAAAAAAACATTATTTGATTGAACATTTTCATCTATTATATACAACAAAATTTGTAGAAAACCTTTTCATTATTGAAAGAAAAAACAGAGAAAAAAAATTCCCTGCAAGATGGTCGCCAAATGGTATAAGTGAAATTTAAATTCTTGCAAAATATTTCACACTACTATAACAACATATTGACATTTCACATGCATATATTCACTATTCTTGTCTTAAGTTTCAACAAACTTAACACTACCATTCATTCCAACATCATATTCATGGTTATTGCATATACCAAAATCTACACTTCAGAGTACATTGTAAAAAACTCTAGAAATGACATTATAGTTCATTTCATCATAATATGATACTATAGAAAATTTGCACAAAATATGAACATAGAATTCACTGTAAAAGTTTGTGCTTATTTGTATTATTGAAAACATGAATCCTAATTACATCATAATCCCATGTTTTGTTGAAAAAAATCCAAAAAAACATTTAAAATTTGTGCTACATCAAAATAAAATCTATGGTTTTCTACTACAAGTACCCACATTTCCTCCTATTCTTCTCTAAACTTTGTGTCTCATCTCCTCCTCCTATTCTCTAGAACTTTAACCTTTTGAACTATCCCAAATCACATCATTGTGATCAAAACAATAAAAATTCAAAATTCAAATTAACAAAATTCCCTAATTAGTTTTTATCTTAACTGCCTTGTTCATCCAAAATCACATACTCATCCTACCTCATTAACACACACAATCATTCATAAAAGTTGCTAGAGCTAATATCTAGATAGTAAATCTAATATAACAATCTAATGTAAAATTGCATCTAACATAGGTCATGAAAAAGGATAAAATATTGGGTTAGGGAGTATATTAGTTACCAACCTTAAAAGCCACATAGTCTTTAGATGAATTGATAAGGTATAATGAAGATGATATTTGCTTCTCCAATTCAATTGCTCCACCAAATTGATAGAAAGTTATAACCAATTCCAGAAAAGTAAATCACATAAACAAGGAAAAAATTGGTAGAAGAATATGTTCAAACCCATCTAACAACTACTTGCCATAATATTTGCAAATAAGAAAAACTCTTGAAACATGATTGTTCAAGAATAAAAAGACAATATAGTAATATAACCCTTTTCCTATTCATGTAACTTGGTCATGTTTAGCATAAAGTCCATATACAAAACACATCTAACAAAGATATTTAGAAACATGATTAATTTCATTGTATCAAAAGTGTGCTAAAGGTACACGGAACATACATGGGAATTTTAGCTCTCCAAGTTAAATGCTAAAAAGTTTGTTGGGCACGACTGCAGTTCTTTTGACTTCCCCTTATTAATTGTTTCTATGTTTTCCAAATCTCTTTCTTTTACATTGTGGAGATTTCAAGTCCTACTAACACTAATGTTGTACATTAATATAATGGAGGGCCTTAATTAGGTCCATCTTCATAACCTTCATTCCACCGATCAATGATTTTTAATCTAGGGCAAAAAAACCTTGCAATACTTGGCATTTTAACCTTTCAATACCAATCTCATAAATCGACCTAAAAATTTGTCCTTCTTAACTTTGTTGCAATTGAGGTGAGATCAAGGATCCCTACCATAAGCCTGAAAAGCTTAAACACTAGGACAAAGGCTTGGTGATGTTTGCAACATCATCTTCCATTTAGACTGAAGTGGCAATATGAAATGAAACTACAATCCATTTGACCATGACAACATGGCAACTAAGAGAAAACAACACCAATAAAAATACAACAACCATGGCATTTCAATTGATGTGTAAATCCATGTAAGCACTTAAAACAAAAACGATAGCTATTTTTTAATTACCTTTAATTAGCTAGCAGTAACATAATCGTACAACTAGTACAACTAATAGGTACAATTTTGGGAAAAAAAAACAATGCTCCAATTAGGTCTATGAGCATTATTCACCAAAATATTCATTTGATGCAACAAACGAATCAACACTAGCAATGAATGCTAATGAGTCCATGAATTTGCCCCCAAGAGGATTTTTTTAATCTTTTTGAAGGGGTGGGGGCTTGATTTCCCATCAAATCCTCTTGTTCCCATCAAAATCCTTTTGTTCTCATCAAGTTCCCAAACAATTCCCATCAAATTCCTCTTGTTCCCATCAATAACCAATCAAAATCCTTTTGTTCCCAAAAAGTTTTAATCAAATTCTTTTTGCTCCCATCAAACTCCCAAAAAATTCTCATCAAATTCCTCTTGTTCCCATCAATACCCTTTTGTTCTCATCAAGTTCCCAAACAATTCCTCTTGTTCCCATCAAAATCCTTTTGTTCCCATGGCTATGGAGGATAGGTAGGTGAGCACGAAGGTGAACGTGAGACTCATGAGAGACTCAAGTAGAGTGCTACACAAAGTGTTACAATTTGTGGGCGGGCTGGAAATGGAATTATAGGGATAGTTACAGGTAGACGTCCACCATGTGTAACAAAGCAGAAAGTCGAAATTTTCAGTGTCGCAACCCTACCTTGAGGGAGTGTGAGGATGAAACTCACACTCTCGAAATGGGGACTTGGGAGTCCTTCGGGACTCCCAAAACTTCAGAGTTCAATTGCAAGGGTCAAAAAATCTTGCATTGGGGTGTTCCTTATATCATTGGAAAATTATCGAAGTGTAGATGTCGAAAATGGGCTCACATGGGACATCTACAGCACACGTTATGGCAAAAAGAAGAGCCGGGAGTCAAATTGGTAGTTTGATTCCCGACCACTAAAAGTCAGGAATCGACTCGACCCCAATGCGTGCAGGTGGAGTGTGACACACTGTTGGAAAGCTTTCAAGGAGAGCTACAAGTTTTCTTCAGACCTCATCCCAATTAGAGGTTTGAGCAAAGAGTTATGACCTTGCAAAGTCTCGAGAATCCAAACCGGGACAGTTTTGGGACTCCTCCTTGGGAGTCCTGGGACAAAAAGCCATTCGGATGTGGGTGTCGTGGAAAGGCACAAAGAAAAATATATGGGGGAAGGTGGTGGCTTCCCCCGAGTTTGGGCCGTGGTGAGTCTTGTGAGTCCAGAGTTGCCCGTGGCTTGTCCTAACACTAAAGGTGCTCCAGAAAATGAACTAACCAACTTGTTGGTTGGTTTGATGCAGGTTCAAGTAAGTAAGTAAAGCTTGTCACTTTTCCTAGTCCCATTTCGGAGCTTCAGCACGCCCCTCTACCCCTTCTACTGCTGAGAGTTGGTAGCATGCCCCGAGTTCTTCACAATTTCGTTATTTGAACAACTGAGGCCCACTTTGGGTCTAACTAGGAACTTGGGAGTGCGTCATTCTGCTTGCCAGGTTTTGTGGAAGATCGCAGGCATATCTGCTTTTTATGCAGTCCACTGCACTTATTCCTTCATGTGTGCAACCCAAGAGTAGTATAGTGGTAGTGTCAACCAATGCTTTGTATTCTAATACCTTGGCAACTTAAATAGTAATTAAGGTAGACCGGCCAATGAATGAACATTTAAGCGTTCAAGGCAGGCCAGATTCAAGGGGAGGGCTATGTTGTTTCTAGTGTTCAAACAAAACTTGAACCCCTCCTCTTAGCACATTTGACACATTAAAATTGTCAAAAACAGATTACAAATGAGAAAGTTACATCCCCCCAAAGTAAAAGGGATCAAGAACTAAAAAACAAACAAACCATCGAACATTACAAAGATTTGTTCTCAAACATTCAAAACATTCCTTGTATGTTATTATGTTGCTATTAAAGTTCAAAGATGATTTGTAGAACTTTAGGTGGTGCTGTGACCTAAAAAAAGCTCTAAAATGAAAAAGTTGCCAAAGGAATGCCCTAAACTGGTAGTTGATGGAGCATAGTGATTGCAATGTGCACTATAACCATATGAAGTTAGGAATAACATGTTGTTTTGTGTGTTTTATGATTACAGGTTGTGCATTCATGGAGATGGGAGAGGAAAGGCGTTTTGTTTCCATAGATTTAGAATGTGAGCTTTCTTGCTTATATGAGTTTGGTTTTAGTTCTTCAAATGGATTGGTGGGAATGTTTGCTTTGATTCGTGCACTGAATTATTGGAGGATGAGGTGTTGTAAGCATACTTTTTGAAGGGGCGTTGGAGTTTAAAAAGGATGAAAGGCATTGAATGTAAGAAATCAATCCATAATGCTCTAGATGAAAATCCTTTAAGGTGTACCACGCATGATGAGTCTATATTACAATCTTTTTTTACCCTATATTTTGATCCCCATAAAAAATAATGAATCAAAAATTGTCAAAATTTTCAAAAGGACTATATTTTAGACTTACAATTTTAGATTCCATCATAATCATCCATAAATGTGTCTTTACATAGTAAAAAAGAACTAGGTAAAAAACACAAAAAAGGTTGACATTGTGACAAGATTTTGGTACATCGTAAAGAATTTACACCCCTCCATCATCATCATTGTCACTACATTGGGCATTTCTTAGGTTCCTTGCCAAAAACATCAACCATTCTGCATGACTTAAATCTTGATAGCTTCATGAATCCAATTCCTATCAACTCCCATTGTGGTGTTCACAAAGACAAAGGCCAAGACACTCACATAGAAGACCATAACACAATCTTGTTAGTTTATTAAGGCAACAATAGTAGATGCATCCAAAATTAATTAATTTTTTTCACAAAATCTTTAAATGTATTCCTTAAGTTCTCCAAGGAGGTTTTAGGAATGTGCGAGCCTCACAATTTTGGACGAATGGGTCAAAACATAGTAAAAGGAGCCATAAAAGGTGTCAGATGTCATATTTTGTCATAAAAAACTGGAGATTTTTATTTTTATTTTATTGCCATTTGAAACCATGGTAATCATGGCACATTATTCCTTTTTAACACACTTGAATGTCAAGAAACTCAAATTAAAAATCCATTTGATCCAATTTTAAGTTTTGGTTTAATTAAAGACTTTTGGAAGTGAAAAGTTTTGTCATTAAAAAATGACATTTTTACAACATACTTTCAAAGGACTTTCAATGGACTCATATAATAGAAATAAAATAACAGTAAAAAAAATGAGATGATAATAAAATATTAGACACACTAAAAAACATTCACAATTTTAAAAATGTGGAATTCTAAAACTTTGAAAATTCAAAGTATGTACGTTTGAAAATTCAAAATTTCAAAACTTCAAGAGTGTTTTACCACATATAAATGGGGTGTAATGTACATGATATATTAATTTTTTTTAATTTTTATATTACATTAAATAAAAATTTTAATATTTTTTTGGTACGATTTCAAATTAAAATCATTTTTCAAGATGAAACATAGATTTGCAAGGAATCTATACATTTTTACAAATTTCATATTTATTAAAAAATGAATAAGATTTTTTTTTGACTTATTGGGGCAATTTAAATAATTTTTCATAACAAGTTGCAAAAAAAATCAACCAAAAATTCATTCGTATGAAAAAAATATTTTGGGGAGAAAGGACATGCAAGACTAATGTACAGCAACGTTTGTGGTTCCTTCGATCTCATTTTGACCTGAATATGAATACAACCCAATCACAATTTTTTTATAATTTTCTTGTCTTCATATATATTCTAAGCATAACAAATCTAAAATTTGATCCTAAGAGTTCAATGGTTTGTTTCTTTTTCAATTGTTTAATATTTGAAGTTTTGATTTTTTTTCAAATTTTTCACATTATGTTGAACTTTTATGGCTTGGTCACAATGCTCATTTTTCTAAGTCTAACAAGTATTATTTCATAGAACACAAATGTAGCAAGGCGGTCATGTCTGTGGGTGGTACCATTAGGAAAGTCATACCTTGATTTTTTTGGACCCATCAAACTTTGAAAAATCATAAGGAACACTTAAATGAACATTTTCATAAAAAAATTTTGAATAAATTTATTAGGTTCCATAGAATTTTGAAATTTCAATAATATAAAAAAATTGTGTATTTTGATGTTCACAATCATTGCATTAAAAAAAAAAAATTAGGAATGTAACGCCTATCTTTTTCTTTTAACTTTTTGGTTAGGAACACAAAATTTGAACATGATTTATGATTTTTTAATGAATTTTTCTAAAGGTAATTTGGAAGTCATTTTATTTGTAGGTTTTTATTTGGCAATTAATTGATTAAATATGATTTAGTTATGAATTTCCAAAGTTGAGGATGTCGATTTTTCAAGGGGCCATTTTAATTAGGAATATAGAAATTTAAGATTTTCCAATTTAAAAAATTCCCAAATAGACTTCAAGCCATATATTAGAGCATGCAATTGATAAACATGAAAAAATAATAATTTATAATTGTTTAAAGGGCCCAAAAAACATTTTGGTTGTTTTTGGTTCCTTAACCATTCCTTGAAGTGGTTCCTAGTGGTACCACCCAAGGATGGGTTCATGTAGCAAAATGATTCAAGTTATTGAAACATTAATCATCAACATTCAATCAATGATGGACTTTATAATTTGCATATCCCAAGGGTTCTCACCCACTTATGGATTATAACTTATAACCATTTTATGAAAATTATTCAAATTTTTAAGCATGTAATTTCAAAGGGTTACAACAATTAAGGTCAAAAAATATAGCAAGTAAAGATTTTCTTAATTGTTTAATTATAGTTGAAGCTTTCAAAGTTTTCATATTTTGCAAAGTCGATCTACTTACATAAACTAATTTTGTCCAAGACTTGTCTTCATTAAAGATATTTAAAAAGGTATATGGAAAAATATGTTAACTTCAAAATCATCTAATTTTTAAAAAATTTAGGTCAAATTGGGGTTCATTGGGCTCAAAATACATTGGTTATGCATTTTCAAAATGTACTTTCAACTATCATTTTTGGTTTACTCTAGTGTGTTTTGACCCTAATCTCTTCAAACTTAGTGTGTTGTTTTCTATTTTTCGCATCTTTGTTGGGTACTTAACTATGTTGGTTTTCATGTTGCATTGCATTATTTTTTGCAATGACTACATATTAAGTAGATGTGAATGTTTTTTTGATTAAAGGGTTTTTAAGTAGTTCAATAAAGGTTGTAATTTGATGATATTCAAACAAAGAAATTCTTTGACATCTTCCTACTTTGTTATTGTGGTTTAGATGAGGTCTTGAAGAATTTGATCATGGAAAATCAAAATTTAACAATGGATGTTGACCATTCTTTCTACATTGGACCATGCAAACCAACCACCAATATGGACTACATGATATTTAGACTTCAATGGCTCTTACATGTCTTCCTTAAAAACATAATTTACCTAAACAAAAACATTTGCAATGGTTTTGAAGTCAAGTCTTCTAAAGTCACCTTCCATATTGTTTATTTGTTTTGTTCTCCATTATCATGTTTTTGAAATCTAAGATTTTTGCTAATCTTGTCAAAAATTATGTATTTCCCTTTCAATTTAAAAATTGGTACCAATGGAGGCCTTGTTGTTGGCGATTTCATTATTGAGTACTCCCATTATCATTGCCAAAAACCATCAAATCATGTCAAAATCCTATGAAGCATAAGACATCAAAACCTTGGTCTTTTGTCAAACAAGCTTGAACAACTAAATGTTTTTAAATTGGCAAACAATGTTGACATGTCTTATTTTTTCTTATGAATTTAGACTTTTTTCTATGATTGATGTTCTGGTTATTGTTGATTCTTATTTATTGTGCTTTAATTAACATTTTGTATAATGTTGTGAATGTCACAACTTTGATAATTGTTTTGGTAAGTAAGGCATATCAAAGTGTTTGGTTTCAAAATCATGTGAAGAAAAAGATTTTTTGGATTGCCTTCACCATTCGGAGCTATTACCTTCCATTATATATGCCTACAATGTTGTTGCAATTATCGTTTAATGGTTACTTACTAAGAAAAAGAATAAGGGAAAAAAAAACTAAGAGTTATAGTCTTTTACATCAAACAAGAAAGAATCACATTTACTTGTAAATAGGAAAGGAAAGGCAAATCAAGAAAGAAAATACATAACATGCCCCAATCTCCATGAAATATCCCCCAATTGTATTCCAACCAAACAAAGGTACATCCTTCTTCTTCATTCCTCCTAAAATCCAAGAAGACCACAAGAAAGAATGAGGAACCAACAAGGTTCCCCACCACCCATAAGCTACAATGGCACCTCATCTTCTCCTCCAAAATATAGAGCTTATTCAAATCTCCTTCACAAGTCCCTAAATGGTGGCAAACCATTTGCTTACCACCCTATCTTCAAGGACTAATTAACCTATGAGCTTCATCCCCTAGTAATTAGGAGATGGTAAGTTTACACTTACCACTGGTAATTAAATAAATTATTAGGAGCTAGGCCCTCTAGGTTAAATAAACTAGAAAACTTACCCATTAACAAAGACTTCAAAACTTTGAGATTGTCATGCAAATGTGAACAATTGAGTATTCTTATGTTAGTGGAAAAGAATGACATCTATTATTTTTATCAATTTAAGCTTTGTTTTTGTGTGACTATTGCTTCAAAATGTTGTCTATTCTACTTTATCATGTTTGAATTAATGTTTTGTAGGATGTTATGGATGGCACAATTTTAATAATGACTCATAGAAGTATAATAAGTTAGAGTATTCAATTGTAGAATCATGTGAACAAAAAGACATCTAAACTTTGACATTGTCAAACAAACTCGAATAGTTGAATGTTCTTGTATTAGTGGTGAAGGTAAGCATCTTATGCTATGCTTTAAGGTATTCTTGATTATAATTTGTTGAATTTGAATGCTTCTTAAAAATTTAAGCTTATTTATGTGTGAATATTGTTTCAAGGTTTTATCAATTCGAGTTTACCACATTTAGATTCAATGTTTTACAAGATGTCATGGACAACATTGTGTTGATAAATCACCCCCATAAGTATAACATGCCATAAGAGTATCTAGCTTCTTACCACTAGGACCACAATGGTTATAGGTTATTCTTGGTCTCTATTTCATGCAAATTTTGCTTTTATAAGTTTCCCTGCTTAGTGACTTACATTCTAAATGTGACATGTGATGTGTAATTAGACTTATAACCAAAACTAAAATTGGACTTCATTGTGAAAATTAAGCTTGTTCAAATTGAACTTGCTTACAATTTTTTTAATACAAGTTTGCATTACCAATGTAATCAAATACTAATTTTTGTTGTTTCTTAAGCATGTAGGTGGGCACATTCATAGTTGGGGTATTAGTTTAAAAAAATAGGATTACAAGTCTAACTTCACTCTCCATCAAAAATAGAATTTGTATGAGACAAATTTAAGTGAGAAAAAATGAATAATTAAAATTAAAATAATTTGTATGTTGGTGATGATATTTCATATGCACTATGCATCAGTACTTTTGTTCAAAACACACAAAAAAAATGCAAAAAATGTTTCAATAAGCTTCTATGGATAGCTTTGATAGTTTTTGCATGATTAGTTCCTATGCATGTGACCAACACTTAGGGCTACTAATTTCAAACATAATGAATACAAACAATCAACCATGTTAAAAAAAAAATTCATTTTCCTTGCAACCCTAACAAAAGACTTATGTAAGTTCAAAATCTTCATATTGATTTTTAATTTAATCAAATGCATCCAATGAACATTGCTAAACATTGATGGAAAATTTTGATGTCAATTGCATTATTTAATGAATTCATTTTAATAATTTGTAGTTAAAACAACTCACATATTTATTTTGAAGGACTCAAAAGGACAATTCTATAATATCCAATATTCTTACTTGCTTGATATGACATAATTTTAATTATTTGAATTCAATTTTACCCGATTTTCTCTATCTGAGTCAATGGTAACATGGAGTTGGCAACCAAGTGAAAACTGGAGGTGCGTGGGCATAACATGTTGGTGATGCCAAGTGACAAGAATCTGTTATCTGACTGAATTTGCATGCAATGGTTGCATCAATGAAAGAAGGTATGGGAGTTGCGAAGATCAAAGAATAGTAGTAGTATGTCTAGTTTTAAATTACAGTCGAAAGCAAACAATCTGTCGACTAATAAGAGAATGACAATTTGAATTACTGGAATAATAGAGAGACCACTGCAAGCCGGGGTGGATTACATTGCGTCAATCTGAATAAGAAAAGGGCTCTTGTAGGCTCATTGCTCTTTCAGGTTTCCCACCCTTCTATCTTTCAGATATGCTTCTTGTGATTAGTGGGGGCTCTGGAACATGATTTGTTTTTGTGCCTTTTGCAACCAACTTTGAGCTCTTTTTTTTTTTGGGCTCAGACTTGAGTCCTCTCTCTTTGTTTCTTTTTTTCTCCCCTTGCTGAGTGCTTTGATGAATGGAGTTCACCAGGATTTCATGGTAGAAGAGTGCACAAAACTTTGAGAGCAAACATCAAAAGTATTAACAAACATTGTTTTGATTCTGGGAAGATGCCAGGAACAAAATTAGAAATTGCTTGAATGCTGCCTGATCCGAACCCGTGAAATCTACATTTGTCCTGACCAGTGTTGGGTGGTTCTTGATGTTTAAAAAGAACCTTTGGTTTTGGGTTTAAAAATAAATTAATGCAATTCTGGGCCTGGTTATTAAAAAATAAAAATAAAAATCCAGTTCCGGTTTGGGTTACAGCTTCTAAAATAAAAACATCCCAATTTTGGTTCTGGTTCCAGTTCTAAAAATCAAACCTCGTTCTGGTTAACCTGGACCAAAACCAGCAATAATCTGCTGGTTAACCTCTTGTTAGCCCCTGGTTCTAGTCCTTTTTTTTTTTCAAAAATTCCTGATTCAATTCTTTAAAAACCCAGGATCCTGGTTCTGGTTCTTTTAGAAAAGAGAGAACTTGGTTCCAGTTGCAAACCTGGTTCCAAAAACCAGACCTAATTCTCAGAAATCAGACCTAGTTTCAATTCAGATTTTACTAATTGGAACCAAAGCTGACAATTCTCACTTGCCAAACCATGTACCCACCCAAAACTGGCCCTGACCCACTAGGATTACTCATGCTAACAGAAAGGCTTTGTTGAATGTGCATATATATATGATATCTACATATATCATGCAACAACATAAAGAACCATCAAAATTTTTGCAGTGTAATTTCTCATCACTTCTCATGCGTAACCTTGGGCGGGATCTTACAACCCATGTAAAACATAAAATCCCACTGATCAACAGGCTTTACAAATTTGTAAACTGTCCTGTTTTTCCCCCAAAAAAGGAAGAAGCTGGGAAGAAAATCCCAACATTTCTTTAGGTGGGTTTAGGGTTTGGGGTAGACCCTTGCCCTATACAAAATCATCATGACATGCAAGAATGTCTCATTGACCACATGGACTCATATGCGCCTAGTCTAGGGACATTGCTTTTCTTCCTGTTGCTTTGGAAATGTGACAGAAACTCAGGATGCAGACTTTGTAAATGGTTTGCTTGAAATTTAGTCCAGATTACTATGTATCTAAAACCTCTGTGAGAAGCTGATGAAGTCAGTGGGTAAGTCATGGCAGTTCACAACCAGTGGGGGAGTTGATGAAGTCAGTGGGTAAATCATGGCAGTTCATGACCAGTGGGGGAGTTGATGAAGTCGGTGGGTAAGTCATGGCAGTTCGCGATCAGTGGGCAAGTTGATGAAGTCAGTGGGTAAGTCATGGCAGTTCACAATCAGTGGGGGAGTTGATGAAGCCAGTGGGTAAGTCATAGCAGTTCATGATCAGTGCTATTCATGATCAAGGTGATGGTCTGAAAATCCATGAGCAATACCCAAAAGGTTATGCCTGCACTTGTAGTCGCGTTGCTTTCAAATTGTTGTTGTGGAGATTGGGGGCCATTGTGGGAATGATGGGGGGCTGCAGGAATTGCAAGGACTACTGGGTGTGGTCCATTTGTGAAGAAGACAATATGGGACAGGTATGAAAATCTCATCAACTTACACATGCAGCACCTTTCAGCATCTTAAGTTCTATTTCTAGAACACAATGGAAAGAGCAGCAATGTTCTAGAAAAGAGCATCACAGCAGTAAGGTTTACAGCAACATAATCTGACACTTTTTAACACATCAGGGAAAAATCAGTGTCATGGCTGGCCTGTTGGCAAGACATTGCACCTGGATTCTATCATAAGAGCACTGGATGCAAAGATCCAGGATGCAAGAGCTGTGTATTAACCAACATACCTAGTTTCTTTTCCATGTCCAGAGGTAATGGGAGGAGGATTCCCCATGATGCTAGCTTGCCCAAAGAAGATAAAAAAACCAAACACAAACAAAGAAGCAAAACAGATTAAAGGAAAGCAAGCTGGTGCTATGTTAATAGATTGCACTTATTTAAGAAGCAAAAGAGAAGTGTGACCCTAAAACCTTAATGGAGCAAACATAACTGAGAACCTCTTCCCCTGGTACACTTGGTGCACTGGTGTTGATGGTCCCCAAATGGGTTCACAGTTATGAATTTAAGACTGAGAGATTAGGAGATAAAAGACAGTACCTTGTCCTCTTTTTGTCTTTGTTCTTGATATCTCTGCACCAGCAGTTCTGTGATCTTTCATGACAATGGATTGCTCACCTTCTCAGTTTCCATATCAGCATCTCACTCTTCTCATCTGCAACAGCACTACACCCAGCCCCCCAATCTTGCTGTTTTTCTGCTAGAAGTCATTCAGACAATTACAAGCATCAACATCTTACCACTGCAGATATTCTTCACATACATTTCACACACCCAATCATGTGATTCTCCAGCAGAACAGCAAAATATCTTACACAAGTCAGCAACTCCACATCCCATTATTCAAATCAGAGCACAAATTCTGTGTACAATATTGCATCTTTTCTTTCTTGAACAGAAGCTCCTTACCTCAGTTGCATCAACTCCAACCCACAGGCAGGCTCTAAAATTCACACTAGGCTCAATCTAGTCTAAAACCTAATTAGCCCCTAACCCCATGAAACAGTTGTGACCTTTTACAATCCCCCATAATCAGTTGCTGGAACAAATAGTCCTCCAGGTCCATGTGAGGGTTGTGTGTGACCCTCCTGCTTGATTGTTGAAATGTCTGGTTTCTGAGTCTGTCCTCTCTGTCCTTGTATACTTCTATGACTAAAAGAACCCTGTGGTACACAGCAGGGCAGTTGCAGAGACCTGGGAATTCAGATTGGACAGCAATTCAATACAGCCACAACAATATTTGCCAATTGTTGCTCACAAGGATGGTTAGAGTGGCAAGTGAACCACTTCCCATTTGGAAAAGAACCAATCAAGCTACGAATCAGTCAATGTGAATAAAGTAAGAGGGGCCATGCCTCCCATCCCTCAATGTGGGGATGTATGGGGCAGACAAAAATCAAGCCTGACCCAGCAACCTGCAGGGTGCACAGTTCTTGGTCCTTAAATATAATCTGCACTGGACATAATGCAACTTTGACTTCATCCATGTACACCAATCTGGTACAAAACAAAAATAGTGTGGTGGGCTGCTTTGAGTGTTGGACTCTAACATGCCCAAATGACAATTCTGCTGTTTTCTGCCACTTTTCGATTCAACATGGCACAGGAGTCTCACAGCTCTAGGCCAATAGCTACTCCAGGGTCTCATTCTACATGCAGAAAGGAAATGAGAAAACAGCCAGTTACAATGCATTGAAAAGGTTTCTTTCTGGCTGGCTTCCACTGCAACATACCATAGCTGCTGAAACTGCTGCACTGGGAGATTTGACCTAATAATCACAGGGAAATGATATGCTGTGAAACCTCTAGTATAGTACAGAGGGAAAGACATGAGAAACCTGTAGCAAGGTGAAGGTAACATTAACCTATTTCATGTTACGTGCAAATAGGTTTGAATGTTAATCCTTTGGAGAATCCAGAAGAAAGCACTGGTCAGCGTTTACAATGGGGGGTTTTAGGAAATGAATGTCAGAAAACAGCACCCAACAAAAAAGAGGTTAACAATCGAGGGAGGTGTGTTAACCCACCATCTTCCAACTCAGAAGAAGAAGAAGCCACATAACTCATAACAATAATCCAAAAAACTGCAATCCCACCAGGGCTTTTTCCTTTTCCTAGTCCATCCATGTTCTTCATGCTGAGCCTGTGGCAACAGCAGGAGTGGCTGGGGTTGAAGGAGCAGCAACACCGTTTGCATGTCCATTGTAAATCATGCCACTGCCACCTCGGCCCCCACCACCACTGCGGCCTCCTCTTCCTCCATAGTGGTTAGGTTGAGGATGAAAACTCCCGGACTGGTCATAGAATTGAGCATTGCGCCCACCATTTGTATACATACCCCCCCGTCCTCCTCGACTGCTTCGACCGGGATAGCCACCACGGCCAGCTGATCGAGCTCCTGTCCCTTGATATCCACCAGGCATACCCCGCCCCCCCCTTGCTGGAGCTCCAGCTCCTGGATGACCCTGTTGGTAACCCGCCCCAGCACTCCTTGGTGCCCCTCCCATCTGAACCTGCGGATGGTGAGCATGGTGAGCATAGTGTTGGTGGTGAGATTGAGCTGGAGGTTGTGGCTGACTGTCACCTACTCCTCCTCCTGCTGCTGCTGTTGCAGCTGCATCTGGCAGTTCAACAGATTGCTGCTGCTCTTCTTCTGCATCATCTGGGTTCCCAATGTAGGTCTCCTCGTGACTCCCAAACTGAGGCATCTTGAAAGCTTGCGAGCCAGAAGTTTCAAGAGGATACGGATTGGGATTTGAAGAGGGCATGGCTCTGTTGGTCCCTACCATTCTGTACTCATACATCTGAGTGCCTGCTGGCTGGTGCTGCTCCGGCTGGGCATAGTAAGCAGCAGCTC
>Ga0116229_10003205_pt1 | contig 26854 bp, 17 predicted proteins | sample S1TSphgellanicum_3_FD_87313 | JGI IMG/M metagenome (GOLD analysis project Ga0116229, IMG submission 87313) | Host-associated microbial communities from peat moss isolated from Minnesota, USA - S1T2_Fc - Sphagnum magellanicum MG | ecosystem: Host-associated > Plants > Peat moss > Unclassified... | reverse complement strand
TATATATATATAGTTTTCTTTTACATGGATGCACTGAAAGGTGGTGTATGGTACCCTTTCTCTCAAACCCTTGGTGAAATTGATGACAGGGGCTGTTCTATTCTTGGAGGCAGCTTGAGGCCCAAAAGTTGTTCTTGCCCCATAAACCATTGGACCAGGTGATTGGGTACCATATCTTGCCTTCAAAACCCCGAGCATATGTACGTACATACATACATACATACATACATAATTTTCAACCTCAACATCCACATGATCTTTTGTTGGTATTTTTTTAGTGTAATTGAAAGACCCAACTCATATGGTTCAATAATCAAGGGCACATGGATTAGGGTGGTAGCTCTTGTTGCCTTGCCCCCCCCCAAGAACCTAGTGCATTGGCCATTGCATGTCCCAACTCACAATAAAGCCCAAGGAAGGAAACACAAGCCTTCCCTAAATAAAACACATGTAGATTCATTCACTTTTAGCCACAATGTCCCTTGTTTCATGGTGGTTTAGGGTTTAGGGCCTTTGTTTCGTGTTGGTTTAGGGTTTAAGGCCTTTGTTTCATGGTGGTTTAGGGTTTAGGGCCTTTGTTTCATTGGTGGTTTAGGGTTTAAGGCCTTTGTTTCATGGTGGTATAGGGTTTAGGGCCTTTGTTTCATGGTGGTATAGGGTTTAGGGCCTTTGTTTCATGGTGGTTTAGGGTTTACGGCCTTTGTTTCATGGTGGTTCCTTCCACCTTAAGAGGTCTCTCTAAAACCCTCTTGAATTGGAGGGCTTTTTATTTTTCAAAAACCCTGAACTGGAGATTATTAACAAAATCAAAGAACTGCCCAACACTGTGTTTAAAACCCTTTGAAATAATTATTTTGCCACCATTGTGAATGTGATGAATCAAAATTGAAGGAATGAGCCAAACAAAAACCACAAATGGAATATCACCCAATTAGAGAGGCAAATTGGTTAACCCTAATAAACATTGAGAAAGCATGTAATGTAAAAATACTAGAGAATTCAACATGAGTACCTAGCAAGGCGATTCAACGAGAATTGGCACCTTGTTAAAATCGGTACTAAGAAAGATTTTGTCGGCTTGTGCCCTTGTTCCTCTAGAAAATACATATTTCTCGGGCGACTTCTTCTCGGATTGCACCTATTGAACAAACCTCAACAAAACCAATGAAATATTTGAATGAAGGCAACTTGAATGAAGATATTGATCCAATCCCACTACCTTTCACAACTTAGTGGAGTTTCATGTTGATTCCATAATGATTGGTCCTTTCTTACGGTTTGTAAAGCACTTGGAAAAATTTCCTAGTGTGTTTGGAGGACACCTTGTATCCATGAATTACTCCTAGGACCTAGGTGTAGAAAATGAATGATCCAAATGATTAGTCTAAAAATATATATAAATAAATAAATATATTTTTAAATATAATTTTTAAAAAAAAATTCAGGGATAACCACAACTTGGGAAAAAGAAAACAAGTTAATTAGCTCTCATGATCCCCAAAAAATTGATGGCAAAATAATGAAAATTGTGAAAGAATATTTATTTGAAAAGAACATGGCATCATAAAGATGTTAAGGTAAAATGTTTTTTTTTTTGGGGGGGGGGAAGGGGAATATATGTTTTCATGCTTAATAATATTCAAAAGAAAATTGCAAAAAATTTTGCCACCAAAGTAAGCCCCTTAACCTACAATTCCAATGTAAATTACAACAAATCTTGCATGTTTTGACACACTCTTGTAATTGGCACACTATAACTAATAAAATATCCATGATAAAAAAAATTTTAGTTGTGTTGTTTCACAAAAAGACTATAATATCACACCATGCACACTTCAATTGCCATCCACTAGGGATGCGCTCATAAAATAGCCAACCTCCAAAACATGAAATCGTGTAATTCGGTCACCCTTGCTCAATGAATGACAATGGGCCTATAATTCACACTTATACTAACTAAGCCACACACCTGGTAACCAAAAGACGATTTATCGGAATTGTAAGCACCAGGTCCGGGTTGTGCATCAGCTTTTCTCTACACATGCATAAAAAACATGCACCAAACATGCACCAAAGTTAATGTTAAAAAGACTTTGGAAACACCCAATGGGGAAATTTCAAGTAAAATACATACATATATGCAATAGAAGAATACAAGGCTTGACGATTCATAAAATGGGATTGATCCATGAAAACATGTCTCATCTCTTATGGATTTTATCTTTTGGCAAGTTTCGGTTCTAGATTCGAATTGTGTCCATATTAAAACATGAAATGCTATTATATGTGTGGCATTCAAAACATGGAGGGCTCTTTTCAAAGAGAAAGAAAGAGGATTGCATTAAAATTACTCTCTTCCACCGACTGCCACTTCCCATTTTGATTTCAGGAGGCGACTCACAATTTGAGGTAAGTTGTTTGCCAAATGATGAAAGAGTATCGTATGCAGGACCTGCAATTAACAAATCAAGTTTCTTACATTCTAGATATGGTGATTTGGGTGATTTGAAACCAAACCCAAATTGTTGGTGTCAAAAATTGTAGTCAATAAATGAATGAATGAATGAATGTAATGTAATGTCTGTGAAGAGTATTGAACTTCAATAAGCAATTTTAAAGGTTGAATCCAAGATGAATTCTGTTACCAGGACTGAAGTTCCCGGGCTTTGTCTTGGCCATTTCTGCACTCACATACATCTGCAGACACATAATCGTCAATTCATGCATGCAAATGTTAGTGCCGCAATTTAGAGGATGTTTGTTCTTGTTTGGGTTGCATAGGTAAATTGAATTTTGATTACAAAGATGAACGATTTTCTTTTCAGTTTTTAAGCATCTTTGTTCTTCATATATGGGGATTTCATTTTTCTCAAGTATCACAATAATGTTTCTCAAGTCTATGTTCCACCTACATGGAAAAGCAAGAGTGTATTTAAACATTTAGGAAAAAGCTCTTGAGCATTGCATTTTGAAGGGTGATGGTCATGCTTGGCAACCTTGCACCTTTGAGATTAAATGATTCAAATATAGTAAGAGATCAAACCTTTTCAAATGCATGGCGATTTTGAGTGCCAAAACCATATGCAGGTGATGTTATCCTCTTTGACAATACCTACGGAGTTCTCCACAACACAAATTTGTATTTTTTAAACTATTTGTGCAATCACTTACACCTTGAAACAAGGACTACAAGATTGACTCTTTAAAACTTGAGATCATAAATTGCTATAGATGATGGCAGAGTTTCATAAGCAAACTAGTAAACAACATATGCATTGGTGAAGAAGTTGAACCATTAAGTTGAACCATTAACACCTAAAACACAAGCATAATAGTTTGAGTTTGTCTATAATTATTCGATATATTCATTACTTGTCATAGATTAAAACAAAACTTTCAATCCATTAACCTAAAAAGGTTGTGTATCTTATAATTATGCAACAAACGATAAATTAAATATTGAAAAGATGAAATTCATTTTATCTTTGCATAAAACAACAATCCAAGATATGTGTACATGGAAGATGCGCTTTAAGTTTGCCAAATATTGTTTTAGATGTCACATGAGTTGAATGTAATTGCTTCAACCTTTTAAACATAATTTAGAAAAAAGTTCCATGTTTCTAATTATAAAGAAAGCTTGTTCCCAAAGGCATCCTCTAATTTGAGGGTTGTAGCCTTGAAACCAATGGCTCAAGACTATAGGCCCAAAAAGTAAAGGAGGGCTTTGGAGCATTCCTTCCTGGGTGTAAAACACAAATGACTTTTTATTCAAATAGCAAAAGGTCTATATATGATCAATGGACTTGAGCCCTTCAACTAATGAAAGAATCTTCACTTGGAGGGGGGAGATGGTTTTAAAATCCAAAAAAAACTTGGAATGTTTTACATGGTCAAGAAGGCTTTCATTTGCACTCCAACCAACAAGGAAAGGGTTTTCACAAACACTATCATGACCAAGCTAACATCTAATGGTAAGAACTTTTTTTTTCTAAAATCACAAGTGAAATTCTTGTAAGCTTGTTGCACTTTAGTAAAGTGAAGTAACAATAAATAGAAAAGGCATAATAAAACCTCTTCAAGTTGGGGAAATAAGGAAGCGAGTGTCATCTAGAAAGTGAGAAAGAGGGGCAAAAAAGGAGGTCATATGTATCATGCCATAAGAGATTTTACTTTGAAATTGTAAACCTTACCATGCATTGATATTTTGGAAAAAAAAGAAGTAAAGTAAAGTACATTCATGAATAATAAAAAAGATTATACAATCACTCAAAGTTTCAATTGGAGGAATGTTGGTTTAGCAAAGGAGACAAAAAAATTCATAGTAATACAAAAAGGATTGGAGGGATGATGCATTATTGCTTGCCTGTGGTCCAAAGGTGGATTTCAAGGTGGTGCGACGCTTTGGACCAGGTTGCCATGATTTATCTAAAATTATCCCTTCCCAATAATGATGGCGTTGTTTTTCCATGATTTTGGGTAGCTTGTTTGTCATCTAGTTTGTTCTCAATGTCTCTTCTTATTTAACTTTTTGATCTAGCTTCATGCTTAAGGAACCCTTCTAAAATTCTTGACATCCATAAACTTTCCCATATATTTGTGAAAAGCTTGAAGCTCCTTTTAATCATACGATTGTGAATGTACCCCTATAACTCTTGAAAACTTTGCAACTCTTTTCAAACTTTTGAACTCAATCATGACTATGCTTCTTCACCATGAATTTTGTACCTCATCCCATTCACATAAATGTTGAATTGTTACCTACTATTCTTTAACTTAGTAGAGTTTTTAGCTAGACGATTTTTCTTTAGTGCACATACAATACACTTTGTGTTCGTCATATTGATCTAGTGATGACTATTGTGAAATTCCATATTAATCAATTTTGCAAAAGAATTTGACTTTCATTGCAAATTTTCAATGGTAACCATCACTTATTTTCTTCAAGTGGCAAAGATCTATTCAGCTAGGATGAAAAGTTATATGTAATATGTTTTCACATTTTATTGAGTTGTAACTAGTCTTTGGTATGAATAAATTTTCTTGAATATTATTTTAGAAGTATAAGCCGTCTTTTAGGTTTAACATAATAATTTAGGATAACACATTTGATCAAAGATTTTGATTTTTTTTCTAGTAATAATGTTCAATTGTGTTTGGATGCAATGTAACAAAACATTCATAATTGTTATTGTGAAGCATATTAAGTTCATTGATTGAGTGTAAAGGGGCACACATATCAATACAAAATACTAAATCATGACATGTGAATTGTTGAAAGTGAGAATCAAATGTGATCATGAGATTGTATGAGGTTGAGGAAGAGGTATCAAAACATGACTACACTAATCTAGGAGGAGGAAACTTGTATCATTCTCAATCTAAATTAGACAAAGAGTTGCAAAATGTGTTCCCTTGTGCTTTACTAAGTTAATTAAGTCATATGAAAAGGTAGCATCACCTATTCTTGCACACCCCTTTTCTTTTTTTCTTTCCTTTTTTTTTCCCACGATCTTTTCAAACCATAACACAAACAAAAGTTATCAACCACATAAAAGGGTGTTTCTAGTTAAAAACTTGAGTTCATAAACAAATGCAAATGCAAAAAGGTAAAATGAAAAGACAAAGATAATTGAAAATCGTTGAAAATGAGCTTGAAAGGGTATAACCCAAAGGCTTTTGGTAGAGGGAAGAAAACATTGTCAAAAGCCCACGTTAAGTGAAGTAAAATTGCCATGTTTGTAAATTTATTTTGCAAGTAATAACCATATATGCACAAAAGCATGAACAAGATGTAATTAAAAAGACAATGACTTATACATACAAGCATGGACACAAAGTGAAACGAAGCATATATAATAAAAGCAAAATGAAAAAAAACTTTAATAACAATTTGAACATGATAACCAATAACACAAGTTGTAATTTGCACAAGGCAATGGGACAATTGATCTCAATGCATTGTAACAAACACAATAAAATGACAAGAATATGTTTAAAAGGTGGAACATAAACAAATCAAGGGGGGAAACAATAACAATAACATGATTGATAGAAACAAGACACCTTCATGCTTATAATTATGGAATTGGGATAACAATTTGATCTCATGAAAAAGTTTGTACAATCTCTTTCGAAGATGAGAATGAGATTTTGAGTAACTTTAATGTACACAAAATTACAAGAATTGAATATTATTTTTTTTTGAGTCTTTTGTTTTCTTAACTCTAGACAAGTATCTTAGAAGGGGTATTTGTCTTATGCACATTTTGCACAAGAAGAAAAGCTCCACACACGTGTCTCAAATGAACATCAATTAATTTTTTAAAGCATTCTTACATCATCTTTCTTGAGTTTTCAATGTTAATGACACTTGACTTTTCAAGATGGGCCATGACCATGTTAATGCATGTGATTGGAATGTTTTCAATTATGCACATGATGTTTTTGTCACAAAATTCAAACATTATTTTGTTTCAATAATGCCTTTGATGAAATGCCTTCCACAAAGTCATGCCATGCACACACATAACGTTAGACCATCTTTTCAAAGTTGAAAGATTCTGAAAACCATCATGTTAACCATTGAAATGATTATGTGAATGATCTTTTAAGAATCATTCCTTTATATTTCAAGTGGTTTATACCATCAACATCCATTCAATGCTAGTGGGCCACTATGCCATTGGCCCAAGTAGATTAAACCTCTTGTAAGGTCATTAATCCCAATATTATCCTAGTTGAAGTGCTTACTTTTAATTCCAAAAATTATGAAACCTTGCTAAATGAAAATTAATTTAATTTCCAAAGATAAAAATCACTTTAAATTCAATAACTTTGCTCCATTGCTTTGAAAATTGCAAAATGACAAAGGTGCACACCACCTTGTCAAAGGCTTTCCAATGATACCAAAAAATGGAATGGGGGGCTTGGGCCTTCACAATTTGGGAAAGGTATGGTGTCATCACATCCAAATGAACAAACACCTATCTTAATGTATAGATGTGCTTGTGCATTATATCATGTGATGTCACACACTATTATAGTAAGGACATTACTATAAGAAAAATAAATTATTATGTTAAGTTTGAATAGTACTTCACAAATTTAATCCATATATATGTTAAACTTGCATTTTGTAGTTCTTAGAAGGTTAAACTAATGTTGGGTAGGTATGAAACATGCGTTTAGAACCAAGCCAAGTATCAATTAATTTTCTCATTAGAAAAACTAGTTGTTATCATCCAAGGTGATATCTAATTGATATTCACCCCATTGTTTTCACTTCCATGAAAACTGCTCATTTGGAAGCTATCCCATAAATTAAAAATCCAAAATATCAAAACCATCCAAGGTATTAAAAAAACTCAAGGTGATTCTCAATTTTTTAAATTTAGGATTAAAGGGCTACCTACTCTAGGGGTAGGTAGTATGCAAGCCTTTTTTTTATTGGTTGTAGGTGCATCACAATGTTGGTACATCCCAAAGCTCAATGCTTTTATTTCAATGGATCACATTGATTGACATTGTTTTTAATGCTTCCCAATGCATTACTATAAACACATTAATGTGAGAAAGGCTAACCTTTAGTTCACTTATATACAATACATGCCCACTCTTTTGAGCAAAAAAATGGGACAAAGTATGATGTTAAATCAAACAATATCTTGATTGCACATTACACACCTCATTGTTTGAACAAAATAAATTCAATAAATCAATTTGTGAGAACCAATATCTTGAGAACTAATTGATAAATTTAAAATATTTTTTTGATACCTTGAACAATTTTCATAAAAAAAAAATTTAATGAAAAGAATTAGGCTGGTTGTTATAACTTTATGAGAAACTTGGAATTGCCAATTACCAAATAAAAATTTGAGAACCACCCAATATTAATTAAAAACTTATGTTGCATGACTCCAACCTTTCCAAGAATCTTTAAAGCTAGTTCTACTTCAAACAAGGGTTAAGGATAACTATTTTGGTTCAACTTAAGTCACCCAACACCCACCAATGCACCATCCAAAAAATCAAGTTTCAAGATTTTTTGGATGGGATTAAACCCAACCTAACCTCAAGATAGGGTCTTGGTGTGAAGTTGCATTTTTTTTTCCATGCCCCATACCCCAATAATTAGTTTTTTTTCTCACACCCTTTAAACCCACTTCCTACCTACCCCCTACCTCCCTCCTTTTCTCTTCCCTCATGAAGTGTTTTCCCACTCACCATTTTTTCTTTCATTTTCTTGTTTTCTTCCTCTCTCCAATTAATATTTTTCTTCATTCTTTATTTTCTCTTTTCTTATTCTTTCTTTCTTTCATTCTTTTTGTGTTTCTTCTGTCTCTTTGTGTGTGTGTGTTTTTATTTTTTTGTGTTTATTCTTCGTGTGTGTGTGTGAAGAAGGAGGATTTTTATAGCAACAAGAGTTTGTTAGGTCACATAATGTTTTTACCGTTGGTAGGTTGTAAAGGAAGAAGAATTCAACAACAACAAAGGTTGTTAGCTTACAAAAATATGAATTGTGTGGGGTGGGAATAATGGAGAGGAGTGAGCAAGTGTGTGTGGACTTGGCAAATAGTAGAGAGAAAATCAATGTCAAAATGATGAAAGTGTTGCCTACACACTACACCTTTGGTTTTTTTTTTGCCCATTTATTTTCATGGTTTTGTTCATGTTTTCAACCCTTTTTTGTTTTTCTTTCATTATTATTATTATTATTATTTCCCATTTTAAAGGTTTTTTACCTTTTAATTTTAAATTAAATTAACTTTTTTTTAAAAATTGCACTTTTCAAGTTTTTTTTAAATTTATTTTTTTTAAAATTTTTAATAATGGTTTTTTTTTTTTTGTTTTTTTTTTGTCCTTTTTTTTTTTGTGTGTTTATTTTGTTTATTTGCCTCCTACTCTATTTTTAATGTCTTCAATTATAAACGCTAGGATGACTAAAGTTTACACTTTGTTTATAATGCATTGTCTTTAGGATTGCAATGGGTATTGTTTTTGTTATGGTTGTTGAATTTGTTGGTTGTTTAATTCTAGTGACGAAATTTTGAGGAGCTAGTATATATGGGTAATTTTGCATAATCTTTCATAGGCTCGTAGAATCTATCATATGGTCATCCTTGAACAATTCCAGGGACAATTCCAAAGACAACTCAGAACTATTTCATCATTTCCCAACTTAACTACCTCATTTTTTAATATTTATTTTACTCCTTTTCCCTACCCACTAGTAGGAGTATGAAAAAAAAGTCATATTTCATTTTCAATCTTAACTACCTCATTCCTTTATTAATAATTACCTCATTTTTTTTTGTTAATAACTAGTTCCTTCTTTTACCTTACCCACCATGGATATAATGTTTAATACAATTTAAATTAAATTTGAAATTGATATAAATAAGAACAAGATATTGAAAACCAAATGGGAACATGATAAGAAAAAAAAAGGTTGAATGTCATTGGTAATGCACAACAACATGGAACCCAAGTTGATTAGAATGGCACTTCACAAAAGGTTGGAAAAGATTCAACCTCCGCCAACCATGGATGGGATAGTTTTGGTGATAGATGATGGACTAATGCATGGTGCAATAAATGAACCAATGGCATCTATGTTAGAAGATCAAGTTGAATCAAGTGTTTGTTCATGGAAAAAATTGTTCCAATCCAAACATTATAGATGAACGATTGCAATTAGTTATACTATTTGTTCCTCGCCAAGGTGATCAATTTAATTATTTCTTTTTCAAACGTTCCCCGCCTTCCCAAGAGGGTTGGTGGGGATTTTTTTTCAAATTTTTTGTGCAATTTTAATTTTAATTTTCGAATTAACAACACCTCCATACACCCATGTTTCTAGCCACTAAGGTGTAGGAAATACTTTCAACTTAATCCTTAAGCAACCTTCATCATTGTGTGCAATACTCTCATCATGTTGAACAAAATTCTCATTTCAATACCACAAGTCTAATGTATAGGCAATACTTTCATGATTATCAACCCAAAGTTTAATAATTTTGTGCCATACCCTTATCATGTTGACATTGATTCTATTTACGATGTTTGATAAAAACATTACAACAAAACATGGTATTTGTGGATATAGGATTAAAAACTCTAATAATTTGTTTCCAACACAAGTTGAAAAAAGTGCCAATCACCAAACAAGCAAGGTTTATTTTGGGAATTGAAAATGTGCAAGTGTTTGGTGAACTAAAGATGCTTTTGCCAAAATTGTCAAAGAAGAAATGTAGAAGTAAATTAAATTCCACAAATGAAAATGTGCACAAATGTATGTTGTTTATTATATGCTTGTCGTAAGATAGATTTAAATAGGTCATAAGGGCACCTTCAATCTACTCATTTATACGAAAGGTAGAAGTCAATATAAAGTAAATTACCCATATTATTGAAGACAAAACATTAAACAATATTATAACATTGGGCAAGGTGTTCAATCGGAGGATTGGACAAGCTATGTGGGTCCAAGCATGGTAAATTAGATTGCAAATGTACCTTGTATCATAAATGAAAAGTAGCCATAAAGTATGTTTTGATATATTGAACTTAAAAATTATTATTTAGTTCAAGGATTAATATGAATTTTTTTTTCAACTTTGTAAACCTTTAATTAAAGGCCACATGTTAAAAGTAGGTTTAAGTAGATTCATGGAAATTCAAGCAAAGTTCACAATTTACTTTATAGCTTTTAAGTAGATTGTAAGTAGATGAAATATTACATTTAATTTTTTTCTGAATTAATGGGGCCCTAAAATGTACTTGTGGCTTTTCATCTTTTTCAAATTCTAATAAAAAAAAATCTAGCTTGTAAGGTAAAAGTAGGTTTGAAAAAAAAAATTATTAGTCAATTTCAAACCTACTTATTACCTATTTTTGTTATACTAAAGTTTTTCAAATTTTATATTCAACTCACCATAAACCTAATAGAGGCATAGATGTTTTCAAAATGAAAGATAAAAAACTTTCCAATCTACTTTTTGTGTTTTTGTAAAAAGCTATCATATTTTTAAAAGGGATTTGAGGTTGACATGTTTTGTAGTCTAATTTACCATGCTTTGGCCCATATAAGAAATAATAGTGAAAATGACATTCTTTCCTTGAAACCACGCTTTGCACCCTAGAAATAAGAGATCTTACCTACTTGAAAAAAATTAGTAATATAAAAGCTTTGAAAATGAGGCCAAGGTCTTTTTCTTAAAGGTGGAAACATTAATCTCCATCTTGCATGGAATGAGTTTGTAAATTTCCTAGTGTGGCATCATGGTGAACAAATGGTTAGTAGGCCAATAACATCAAACTTGCAGTTCATGGCATTGGCTTTTGTGGCATTTGAAAAACTAGAATGCAATTCATACACAGTAAGTATGAGAGATTAGATGTTTGCTCAAGGACCTAAATTTTCTCTAGGAAATAAAAACAAATTCGGACCTATGGAAGTCAGGGTTAACTCTCTCACTCATGACAAACATTGTCATGAAAAAGTTTAGAAGTCTCATATTATTACAAACTTATTTGAGTCATGCAAAGGGGGCCAATCCGAGATCATACTTTTCCTTTATGAAGGTAACAAAAGCATTCAATGATTTTATATGCCATTTTACGCACAAGTTAAACTAAACATGTTGTGTTTGTTTTTTGATAGTGGCATACATAAGGACCTGCAAAAACAAAGACGACAAATACTACAAATTAACCAGAATATTGAATGATCTTTTGTTTCTAGCTATCTATTATGATGTTATTTAAAAAGAGCCAAAAATATATAATATCAGAATCCATAAAGGATGATATGAGTAAAAAACCCCCCCACAAAAGCCCAATTAAGCAATAAGCCAAGCAAAAATGAGTTATCTTTTTTATTAGCTTGTAAAGTTGAAATATTTGAGCTAAGCAAGATTGGAATGAAGGCAGCAACATTATTAAAAAAACCCTTTGGCTAATCTTGGAAGTCATTTTTGAACCCATTTCCTTTAATTGTTCATGTGGATTTTAGCCCCATAGAGGAGGTTCACCAAGGACTTACATTTAATAAGCTTGAACTACATGTGCACCTGCTGAAGGTTGGAGGTGACTATAAAGGTGTTTAAGTCTAAGCGACTAACTTTTCAACATCAATGGTTTGGTGTGCAAGAACCACCTTCATCATATTGACCATAGTGTTCAACAACATAAAATAATTGTATGAACATAATATTTATAAGTCTAATCCACATTGTTTAAAATACATAATTAAGATAAACAAATTAAATTGCTAAATTTAAACATAGTTCCTAAATTAAATTAAGTACAATATGCATTAAATGCACCAAAGCTAAAATGAAAATCCATATTTTTTGGACATCTACATTATGTCCCTCATCATAGTGAAAAACATCCTTTGATAACTTAATGCAACACCCTAATGAAAACATTTCACATGATCTTGATTTTTATAACTTTGCGCAATACCTTCAAAACACCTCAAAACACAACATAAAATTTCAAGCCAATACATATATGTAATACCTTTATACAAGTGATGATAAATATTTTAATCATGCCTTTAAATATTGCTTGACTGAACAAGTCCAAGCTCTATGCAATACCTTCATTTAAACTTTTTCTTCATTTTTTTCGGCATTTGCAAGGTCTATTGCAGTGGCAACCATGTGGGTAGGTGCGACCACGTAGGTGGGCTTTGGTAAGTACCTACCTAAAGAGTTAGTATGTAGGAAGGTGGAAGGGTAGGTAGGCAAGTATAGGAGCGGGTAGGTAAGTAAATAAATGGGTGGGAGGTAGGTAGGTGGGGATTATCACATTTTAAATATATAGGCGAGTAAGTATGTGAGAGAGAGTCTATTTTAAATTTAAATGTATAGATGGAACTGCCCATTTTCAGGTAGGATGGGTTTCACTAGTGAGAGAACGGTGAAGTATTAGCCCAATTTTCAAGGCTAATCAAATTTGAACCTGAGACTCATCAAGGGGAGACAAAAGCCTTAACCACTATGCCACGAGCTTTCAAGTTCCATATGAAATTTATTGATAAAATCGTGCATCGACAAAATTACCGTTACCAAAATCAATAGTATGTGTAACAAGGGTTGAATGGTCAATTGAATCATATATTAGAAGATGTTTGCAAGTTTGGGTTTATGGAACTTGATTAGTTTAAGGAAATGAAGATTTCTTGTTGGGCTTAGCTTTCTTGATTGGATGATTGGCATGTCCCATGAAGACCTCCAAAATAAATAATACTTGAAGCAAAATGAATTGCTTTAAGGAAAGGCAGAAGCCGAATTAAGGCCAGTATTGCATTACAAATGGGAATGCATCACAATGATAATTTGATGTCTTGTTTGTCATACATTGAAAAAGAGAGCATCCTTCATGTAAGAGATAACAATGTTTTGGACTTCAGACCACAGATGATGATGAAGAGTTTTTTAAAAACTAGCCTTGTTGGAGAAATGCATTTCTTTGTAAACACTAAAAAATGTTGGTCGGTCCTTGATTTTTAAGAAGAACTTTCATGCTCAAGTTTAGATTTTAAATAAAAATAAAATGGAAAACCCTTCAATTCCAGGTCTAGAGAATATTTTCACAAAATAATACCCGTCAATTTTGGAATCAGGTTCAAATTTTGAAGCCCCCACCAGCGAGTGGATTACTGAAATAGGGCTTGCCCTCGGTTCTTGCCTCATGTACCCTTCTTTCAGTAATGCCCTTGCCCTTTACCCTACACTAAAATGCTAGTTGAAATACATTTCAAATTTGTTATAAACATCGAGTAGGCCAGAAGAGGCGAATCAGAGAAGGTAATCCAACATTGCTAATTTCTTCTTCAATTGGAAATTTGTCATATTGGAATTTGGCATGACAAATTGATTGAACTGATGAGAAGTTTTTTTGCTTACAACAAAATTCAAGTTGTTATTCACTTACAAGGCCGATTGAAAAATCAGCTATAGAACATAGTAGGGTTGGGCATGTAACTATGAATTTCTAAGACCATAGCCACCGGTTCTCAGTAAGTTACCTTGCAAAAATATTTCTCACATCCAAGTTTAGTTATTTACTGTTTTGCAACCCCACCCATAAGACTGAAACAGGGACCTGCAAATAGGTGGGAATTACTAATAGGAAACCAACTGGAAGAATAATCATTATGATTGGCCAATAAAAAACAATCATATTTATTACACTCTTCTCCAGCAGTTGCACAGCTTCGCTGTGTTTTTTACCAGCCTCAACTGAGAAAAACCATTTTCCTGAGCCAAACCGGCATTTGTTGACATACTGAGCACTGGTGGGGATGCTCTAGGTTCCTGCAGAAGAATCACTCATCAGGGCAGAAAAAGCAACAGCGGCATCTCCCCTTCATGCAATGATAAAAATGTGGTAAAATCCACTAATTACATAATCTATCTTGCATTTTCATACCCGAGAACCATGTGTGCAATTGAGTAGATGGAGACTAATAAGTTCCACACACATGAAGCTCTTTTTTCAGGGACTGGCAAAATGGGTTGTTTGCTTTTAAAGAGCAAGCTACATGGTCTTCCATGTCCGTGCCATATGTTGCATTGATGTACTGGGAGAGAACTTGGGATTCACATCACTAAATAATCCAGCAAGCAATCATCTCGATTCCCCTAAACAAAATTAGGTGCAACTTGAAACTTGTTATCCAGAAACAATAGTCTAATCTACAATCAAATTGTAGGGTAATGCCCAAGGAGCAAGGCATTCCCAATAGGAGTGCCTGCCTTGAGCTGGAGTCGAGTGGATGATTATTTTTGGGAGTGCCTCACTTTGAGGCCGTTACTAGTGTAAAGACCTACACTAAATTCTATTTTTGCCCCATGATACCTGGTGAAGAGGGTGGAGAGCATTTAAAAAAGCCTTGGTTTGTAGTTTGTAAATTGTAATGCCCTCCTGCTGGGCATGACTACCCTCTTTTTTGCATGAAGGTTCCTTAAACCCTGAACCTTATGACAGAGAAGCCACCCATTGACATGATATTGATGATGATGATGATTGATCCAAGGTTTTAGAGGGAGGAGGTTCATCATTGGCCCCAAGGCCATGAAAGCTTCACCATCCCTACTACAATTCAAAGTCCAATAGGAGATGCAAGTGTGGCAACTTGTTGTTCACATGCAAAACTCACATGGCCTCACATGTGTGAGCAACCTTCAAAAATGAATGTGTGCTAAATCCTTCCAAACAACTTTCAATGATTGCCTTGGCAACGTATTTGTTGTTCCATGTTGAATTTTTACCCTAAACCCTATCAATGCTATAATGAATTTTCACGGAGATTTGGGTGGTGTGGTAGCACTGCAGAGGCTGGACATTAATGAGTCACCCTTGCATCATGCTAATGGATGGTGTATGGACATGAAATACTTTTCATCACAATAAAATCACTGCTTTCATAGTGCAAATGAACCATTTCAAAAATGTTCGATGCATGCCTACTAGCATGAAAGTTGAATACACAAGACACTTTGTCATAAGCCTTTGCAAAGTCTAGTTTCAAAAAGACTATGGGTTGTTTGGTACGTTTTGGCTCAATATATTGTTTCATAAGCCAACAACAACACATTATCTAGGATGCACATTAGGGGCAAGAAGGCAATTTGATCGCTATCTATCACCTCCATAAGTAAGGGTTTAGGTGAAGCTGCAAGGCTTTTGCATATATCTTGTATGATGTGTTTAGGAGAGTTGACTGCCACTAATTGCTACGCTCTTCATTATCACTTGCTATGGGGATTAAAGTGATGAGGCATTTGTTAACTCCCTTGGAGAATTTCCTATTGCTAATAGAATCCTTGATTATCTTGCAATCCATTCCCTAAACACATGTGAAAATTTCACATAGAACTCTACCACCACTTTGTTAGGTTTGAATGATCTACTTTAAACTATTGCCTTAGCAACCTTGAATAATTTTGGTTCAGTGATTGGTTCTAGGGTCATGTTCATTATTTCCATGAACTTGGTTGGGATCTACTCCAATATTTTTTCCTTAATTTGCAATTTTGGAAGGTGGGCAATGAGTCATGGTACAAGGACTATAAAACTCAAAGATTGTTTTTTTCACATCTTTTTTATTGGTGAGGAAATTGCCCTCTTATCTCTCATAGATGTGATGAAAGAAGTAGTTGCATGCTCTTTGATTATGAAGGAAAACTTTTTACTCATGGAGTTCCCCTTATCTTTTCATGTAATTATTGTTCGAATTTGTTTGCTAGTTCTTTTAGATCTTTTAAATAATCTACTTGTATTTGCAAAACTTTATCAAAGGGAGAATTGTGTAGTTGTCCCATTACAATCTCTAATTTCACTCTAAACTTTTTTCCTTTTTGAATTACTTAGCCTTTTTTGGTATAAAAGTCCTTGTACCACTTCAATGTTCTTCTCATCTTGGAAAAGAAGGTAGCTTCAAGGGGTGAATGTTCTTAAAGATCTTTCATTTTCTTGACAACTTCATCAAAATATCTAATGTTCATCTTCTAGTAGGATCCTTTTTTCTCATCTTCTAGAATGTTAATACTCCCTCATAAAGGTTAATTTGATCAAAGAAGGAAACATCTCCCTTTAGAAAATATTGGATTGGTTTGAGTACATGATGTTAGACTTACCTTAGGATTGTGATTGGCACCCTAATCCCATTTACTTACCTTTCTTCTTATGAGGCAAGAATACCTTTTTTCACTAACTATCATTAGCACCTCAATAGCAACTACCATTGGATATCATTTTAACATTATGGAAGCAGAAAAAAGACTTGGATCTAAATCTTCTATCAACTCCATGCCAACCATTTCATCTTTGAAAATTAATCCCACCCCTAAAAGGTATAATGGAATATTTATTATGTATTTAATTCATACCAAGCCCATATTTGTATGAATGCTTTAAACAAAAGGCACAAGTTGTGTGTCCAACCTTGTTTGAACAAAGAGTAGTGTAGCACAACAAAAGAAATATTTGGAATGTATAGCAACACAATAAATTGGTTAAATTAATTACAATATAACAATTCCCAAATCATTTCAAATTTTTATTCAATTTTAATTATGATAAAATGATAAAAGTTTTTGGACAAAAAATCATACACATTCAAATCCAAAAACTTGCCACTTACATTGTGTTTTCTTCAAGTCCTTTTACAAAACAAAGTTGAAAACTAGTATCCACACATTCAATCATGTCCACCACCCACAACAAAAGTTGTGTATTCAACGGTATCAACTTAATTGTGTGATAAGCTCACAAATGGTTTCCTACTCTAAAACATTCAAAAATATTCGCTCTAATGCATATTGGCTCTTCATTTAAAAACATCTCCACACTAGAGGTTGAACCCAACCCTATACCCATGTATGAATCTCCATTTTCAAACCTCCTTTTGGGGATGAGCTTGAAATTTGATAGTCAAAATAAATGACCTAGAACTAAGAACTTTGAAAAGATTGGGTTTCTAAATTCCCAACTTTTAGAGAGACAAAGGTTATTATTGTAGAAAACCACTTCTTGCTTGTTAGGTCTACGTGTAAAATCTTGACAAAATATCCAACATTATATTCAAATGTCCCATATTTATTGAACACAACACCTTCACAAAGTCCTTTTGTGTTGCATGATGTCTAAGTGTGGTATATACATGATGATAGTTTTGGATGGTCCCCTCTTACCATTTAAAGATGTCACAATATTTGTTATAACAATATACATTTAAATCATTAAAAAGACCATACTAAAAGGATGATTATATAAAATTTCAAACTAACATATGGCAAGATTCCAATACAATCAATGTTATAAATGTTATTGGTTTTGAATCCAAGAATATGAGAACCCTTGTCTTGACTTGAATTTGGCATCAAAGTTTGTACAAAAGTAAAAAATCAAGTAATGTACACTTTGTCAACCTCTAAGCTAATTTCACTCTAATTCAATGCTATGAAATCATGACTCTACCTTTTGTAAAATTCTGAACTAACTTCAAGCAATTATTATGATTAGTCATCCCATTTGAAAAGGAGGTTGAAGATTTTCATGCACGTCAATTAATACATGTTGTAATTGGGAAAAAAATTCACTTAATTTTGTTTTATGGTATGATAATCTCCAACTTGTTAAGCACTTGCTTCTCATGCTAATTTGCACTTAAAATGCAATTTACTTCATGCAAGCTACCCTTTCCACATAGCCCTTATGTGCTTCCATCTTGCTCCAAGGTTGCAAATCCCAATTCCAAAACACAATTTAAAGCTAATTGTCACATATTTCAAAATATAAACTTGTTATAATGCGTGTTTCCATCACATGTCTCAAATAAGAGTACCCAAACTCCTTTGCATGTTAGAAGATGTGTAGATTCATGCATGTCATTTGACATGCAATGTTATGGAATTCCATAACCAAAAACCCAACAACAATTAAACAAAAAAATGACTAAGCACCTCCTTCCATCAATTTTTATTAGTTTTTTTTCCCACAAACCTATTAAAACCTATTATTAGAAGGTTAAAATAGTACTTAATGGAAGACAAATAGTATAACTAAAACATTCCCAACCATATTTATGTATATTACTAATTAAATGAGGTGCTTCCCAAGTTCAATTTCTGATTTTGGACCAACAAGCCAATTTGATTGGCCCATCACTCAAAAAACAAAAATATGGAGGCTCCAAAAAATAGAAGATATTATTTTGAAGTATAAAATCCCTCCCCTTTGGCCCACCTATATAGCTGAAAGGAAGACAAGATTTGCCAAAACATATGGGATAAAAGTGAGGTGCTATGGAGAACATGTTGAGGAACACAATGGGAACTTGAAAAACCTAATGAAATCTCATTGGAAACTTGAAAGGAACATAGTGAAAACACATTGGGAACCAAGGAAAAATGAAAAAAAATCCTTCCCTCCCGAACTTAAAAAGAAAAAAGCAAGGCACCTTGAGTGCATGCTTGGGCCTTCCCATTGGTTGCATGAAATTTCTCCTCCCAAAAGAGTTTAGCACCATTTTTGGCCTCAACTATTAGCCCTTGCAAAGAACACCCTACTTATTAATTGGGGGTAGTTTTTTTTTGTTGGGACCTACCCCCATAAGGGATGGGGACTATCGCATTGACAAGAGACTTCAACTTTTACTTTAAATTAACTAGTTTCACACTGACAAAAGCAAATTTTTTAGGTGGGATGAAAGTTGATAAATTAGGGTTACAGGGACTCAAAATAGTCATTCCAACTATGATGTGGAACAATGTGTCCATTTTTCAACCAAGATTAAGGAACTAAAATGATGGCAAGAATTCTCAAGATATTTTTTACATGCCATAATGGTGATTTCAATTTCCTTCCTATGAGCTATTTTATCATAATTTTTAAAGTCGATTAAAAAGAACTAGAAGAAGAAAAAAAAAATGGTCAAAAAGGAGAAGAAGGAGGGGGAGTAGTTCGTGGAGTTCAAGTTTATGTTGTTTGATGGTATCAATTTAGGTCCTAGAAAGTACGCTATAGAAACCACAATCGCTATGATCAAAGAAAACATTATTTTGCAATGGCCACAAGGTACTTATTTTTCTTCTTCTTTTCCCTTAATTCTTTTTGTTTATCTCCCACATCCTTTTCTTTCCTTGGTCTTAGACATTAAATATTGTAGTTTAGAAAAAATGATTGTTTTCTTTCTATCTTTCGCTTTCGTTTTTTTTTCCTCCTTGTGTTTGTGTTTGTGAATGTGTTTTATTCCCCCTAACAAGCTTCAAGAAACTAGTCTTTTGCCTTGGCACTAATGTTGAGTGATTTTTTTGTTCACTGTTGTTGTTGCTTTTAGCATGGAAGGAAGAGGAAAACATGTAAGTGTGGTGTAGAGCACTATAGGTGTTCAATTTCTCTCTCTTTGATTATGCTTCTATGGTAGTTGACCATGTTTTTTAAAAAAATTAAACAATTATCGGCATAATTTGTTTAATCAATTATTGCATTTCTAGATTAAAATGTGGATCTAGCAATAAACAAATGGGTGTTTAGACATTGTTCTACAAAAGATATAGTTATAACGGTTAGTTGTGGATTAGTAGATTCTTCGGGAATGAAATTAGAACAACAACAATGTGAGTTTTTGATGTGTGGGTGAGACAAACGACAAACACAACAAGTTTAAATCATAATTTACAACAACTTGGGGACTTCCATACATTTGAAATTTTGAGAATGTAATGGCTTTTTAATCCCATTTCTACAAGCTTTGAAATTGGCCAATGTTGAAACCTGAGCAATTTTCTATTTGGTATTGGGGTTAGCTAATATCCTTACTAAGCTAGGCAATTGGTTTTTTTTAAATGGGAAAGGGACAATATATGAATACTTGGAGGGATGGTTGTTTGTGTGCACACATTTACAAGCCCTATTGACCAATTCTTTTACATTATGATGTTTTTTATAGGCAAAGAGAATGGGCCAAAGACAACAGGCAACATGAATTGACAAATGTTGGAAAAATCCTAGAAAATGACAAGACTTTGGCTAAGTCAAAAATAGCTAGGTGAACTTCTTGGTGGAATCATCACAATGCATGTCATTGTACGACCTTTCACATCATATAAAGCCAAAGGCGCTCCTCTTTTCAACCTTGCCTCTCTTATAGTCTCTATCTTTTACAAACCCTCATCTTTTTTTCATAAATTATCTAGCATAATCTTTTATTTACAAACATATATTGTTTTGGGCTTAGGCATTGTTATTCAATACTTGGATATGTCTACCAACAGTTTGCACTATGAATGAAACTTAGTAATAATATGTATCTTTACACAATAATAGGGTGGGAGTAAAAAATACATATTGTGGAAGTTCTCATGAGCATTACCTTGGTTGTGGTGTGTGTTGAAATAACAAGACAACCCTCGGACCCTTCCAAAAATAATGGGTGTGGGTGCACCATTCTTTAGATCTTTTTAGAGTCCCCCTAATTGTCTTTCTAACTAAAGGTGTTCAATTATTCACCTCACAAGGATTATTTGTGTTGCCATGCTATTCATTGAGTTGTGGTCATGACAAACAAGTGCCAACAAAAAGGAACACATTAGCATGTTCTTATAGTTTATGAGAAGATGGCAAAGCTTAGAAAACAAGAAACACCTCTCATGGAATAATTCTTGGTGTAATGAAAGGCTTTGAACAGCCTACACAAGAACTATTCATCGTGACACCAAGCTTTGTTTGAAAGATCCAAGTGTCGAGAAATAACCCATGGTTCTAATTCTCTGCAGACATTTGCTTGCAATGAATGGGCTAAAAATTGTTCTTGAGTTTAAAACTAATGTGCTGATACAAGCTTGGAGTGTAATTTGGTGTCAAAATTTATAGTATGGTCACCAGTTGGATTCCTTCTGAGGTGGGCCACAATTAGAAATGTACATATGGATGTATACACATTATGAATGCCCAAAACATTAAATGTGGAAGGATTTGTTTGCAATTTTTCATAATGTATCAAATGGCATTTTGGTAAATTTAAGGTAACATTGGAAATGTTGTTAATTTTTTAAAGAATTACATTTGAAGAATAACAACAATTTGTTGGATTCTAATATTGACTACTTACACAGTAGTGAAATTCTGGTGTCTTGTCCTTTGAATTCCTCACTTGGAGTCGAATCCAAATGGGAGCTAAATGAGATTAACCATCTAATTTATACATTATGCATTATAGGCTAGCAATTGGTTATTTTTGTGAAGCATGGAGGTTTCCAATTTGTATCAGTCATTGTTTATTTTGTTGGGGTGCAATCTAGTTCAACGAATGGTGGTGTGAAGAGATCAATTTATTCTTTGGGAAATTCTCTGTTTTGGTCTATTTCAAAGGTTCCAAAGGAAGGACATGGATGAGGGGTGATGTAATGGAAGTCGTGATAGTGAGGCATGTGCTGATAAGGAGAGGCAATGGTGTGAAACAAAAGAGAGGACAATGGAATGTTTATTAACAAGACAAAAATGTTCCCTACAATGTTTATAATAGCTTGATTTGTGAATCAACTTGAAACCTTTACTCTATTTAGTTTAAAGAGTTCTCGCTTCACTATTTGAACTTTTGGTTGCATAATGTTTGGTATGAAATCTTAGATTATTTAAGATTCTTTGTTTAAATTGATTCAAATATTGACTCCATTCTATTAACCTTCATGTGTGCACCATGATCTATTTACTCATGGGACATTGTTGCTTAGTGTGTTGGCAACAAGTTTTCCTTTGATAAATGTGATTTTTCTTTTGATATTTTCACTTTGAATATCCTCTTCACCCATTGGCATTTGAAAAGGTAAGAACTTTTGTTTTTCATATCTTATGCTACTTTTGTGATTCATGTTGTGGATTACTATGTAAAGTTATGAAATATCCAAAATTAGAGTTAGTTTGTAGTTATATGCAAGCTCCAAATAGATGTCACTAGTTGGTTTATGTTTGATTTGGAATTCAAGAAAATCAAACACTCCCCCCTACACCACCATCTTTGAATGATTTTTTTTTAGCTGCCAGCTCAATCATTCATAGATAATATAGTGTTTAGGACTCATATCATGGATCTTGCTATTTCTCCTTTTTGTTCTTGCTGGCCCATGTTGACTTTTTCATAAGTTTTTTTCCAATGCCATTTTATTTGACATGATGACCAATTGTAGAACTAAAAATAACTAAGAGTAGCATGACATTCAATAGTGAGTCACTAAACACATTTACTACAACTATTGTTATATTACCAATCCATGATTGGAAGATGATTATATGGTAGTCAAAAATCATGTGCAGCCATCGAATTTCTAAAATGTTGTTTATGAATTTGGTGAGAATTACTTGGCCTAAGGGGTAAAAGGTTTTATAAATGTTTAGTTCTTTCTACCCAATATAATGGGGTACATTCTTGGATTTGTTTTCGCCATGCTGTGGGTGCTTTGGTGGATTTATCCATGTTCATGGTTTAGGAATGTCTAGAAATGCAATAGCTTTAAAGTAGGTAGCAAATTGATTTGATTCCAATAGCAGTTGCAAGGAGATTAATGAACATCATTGTTGTTCCCCATTAATCCATTGCACACATCAACAACAAAGTATTTCGATTCATCTCCTTTGCAACTACCTATCTTCATATTCTTAGTATCCCAAAATATTTTCATATTTTACACTATTGCATATTGTTATTTCTATTTATTTTCCCAACAATAAATTCATTGTATGGGGTCACATTAGTTTACTATATGGGTAGTATGAACTATTGGAAATTGTAGTTTCATGTATGGGTTGTTGGAAAATAGTAGGTTACTTTACTTCCAATAGAGTGTCTTGTAAGAATATAGAAACACATGTTAGCAAATTAAAATTAAGATTTTTTATGCATAGTCAGTTGGAATTGAAGTAATTAACATTCACTTGACAAATTTCAATTCATTTCTTGTTGAACCCTACAACATGGGGTCACAACCCTAAATCTAAAGGCGTAAATCTTAACCTTAAAACTTAGGGTTTTACATTTTTTAATCTTTAGTTTTTTGTTCATGTTTTGAAAATTATATTTGTATTGTCGTTTTGTAGGTTTAGATTTCAACTTTGTTTTAAATTTGCAACTTTTTCGATTGGAAAAACTTGAATATGGTCTTTTGGGAATTTTCCTTTGATACATGGCTAGTGGTGAAATATGGAATGGGTCTTGTTGGGATTTTGTTGAAATCTTCAAGTTAAAACTTTTAATTAAAATTTGTATAAGTATTAGCATATTTCAACTTCAACCCTAAACCCTAAAACTTGCAATTTAAAACTTTAAAACTTGAAACCCTAAAACTTTAGTGCTTGGAATTGAAAACATTAGAACTTGAAACCCTAAAATTGAACATTGATAATCACAATTTTAAAATTTTAAGAATATAACTTTGAAAGTCTACACTTCATATCGAAAAATCCAAAACCTTAATATAGGTGAAACCTTAATTCCAAATTTCTTAAAATCAAAAGTCAAACAAAAGAACCTAATTGCGGAAGCATAAATTCAGAAACCCAAAACCCAACACTTTAAGACTTGAAACCCTAGAAAATATAATAAATTTAAATTTAAATCCAAAGCCCAAAAAATTCATAAAGTTGATAATATAAATTTTAATTTCCATCGCAATCCAAAGTACGTTATACACATTAACTAAAGATTCGATTTAAAATATTGCATATGTAATCCAATATAAGTTAATACAAATTTCATATTGATTAATTAAATTTTAAGACATAATTCAGAATTCTATTTTAATTTTTTATCATATAGAATTAAGTTGAATTTTCAAATTCAAATTGTCATTTCATGGAAATTGATCAAGAATTAACCAAACTTGGTTTAAGATGAATTACTAATTTTCTATATAATGTTGGAGACTACTTATTTGATGCAATAGCTTATTTATTAAATAATTTCAAATTTAATTTGATTAAATTTTATGTTTCATTTATAAGAATTTTTAAAGTTTGAAATACCAAAGGCATTATTATGTCGCTAACGTGAATTAAATTATGAATTTCTACATGATTTACATCATGAACAAGCAAACAATGAAGAAACTTACATTAAAAAATGTCATTATCAGTTTAAATGGTGGATTATGGGGTGACCTTATTGTTGTTTATTGATATCACATTACTTGTAACGTCCAATCTACGTTTGAAATAAGAATAACAACTACATAATGGTTAAAATATGAGATGAAATCAATGGGAATACATTGCACATTGTGTATGGAAACAACCATTTTGAACCTACAAATAATGTTATCAAACAATAGTTTCTTTCAATTACCAACATCAAAATATGTATGAAACAAGGAATGATGGCCTGACAAAAGAGCCCATTAATAAAAAAAATGAACTTCTTAATAAACAAAAGATATTTACATGGACTTTTCAATTGGATAATAATAAGATGGAAATTCAAAAACAACATCATGGATGGATACCACGAGAAATTGCATTAGCATTCACAATCAAATTCATAATATTGAAGTTGAATATATTGCAAATCAAATGACATCTGAAACACATCAATTGTAGAAGAAAACAACAACCTATAATTTCTTCAAATGAAAATGAAAAAAATGAAATATTACCTTTCCCCACAAAAAAAGACCTTTCACTAAAATAAAATAAAATCAGAGATATTAGTACACAATATATTTCCAAAACTTTAGATTATGTAAAACTGTTTTCTAAAAGAAAACTTCTAAAAAATGATGTTGAAAATATAAAACAATATCTAGTTAAAATTGTAATTGTCATAATTTTATTTTTTCATTTAATTTGAATCCTTTTGCATACCAAATTCAATGTCGAATTAAATCATATATTAATCAATGTTTTTGCAACCATTCCATCTTTTAAATCTTATCATGAAGAATTCACAACCTTATAATCCCTGAATGCCCATTCCTTAAAATTGCATTTCGTTGATGTAAATGTAGATCCAAATCTATTAGCATCACACATTCTTTGCTTGAATGAAATAAGATTTAAAAAAATTCAAACAAATAACAAGTTGTACCTTGCAATATCAAAAAAATTCAACATTATCTCATGTGATGACGAACATGGAACTATGGTATTATACGACAAAATGGTAACTTTGACACAAACAAATTGTTGACAAATCTTGGTGCTGAATTTATTATTGCATTTTTGAATGACAACACACAAGAAACTTTGTATTTAATTGCAATTTACATGCCACCTAAAATGCAAGTAAATTATTTTTGTTGCATATTAGAGACTATCATTAAACAAATGTCTCAAAATGTTCCAAAGATCATCATAGAAGATTTCAATGTTAATATCTTAACATAAACATGTCAATCCATGATATTATGTAACTTCATGGATACACAAAAATTCAAAGTTCTATTATCTGAATACACAACCATTGATAAAATACAAATAGATCACATATGGAGAAATGCACCAAGACAACAATGTCATTCAAGATCTACTCCAACTTATTTCTCAGACCATAAATTTATTTACATCGCATTTAAATTACCAAATTATGTGCCTTGTTTCATTACACCAACAAATTAAACCACTCCATTATGTAATTAAGGTGAAGTCCTTCAAGAAGTCCATTACCCAACAAAAACACGTCTTATGACACATTAAAAGTAATTTTCAATATTCCATATTCATTAAATTCATTTCAATTTTTTTCCAAATGTTTCAATATTGTATTACAAATATTAAAAGACAAATACATTCACAAATTTCAATATCAATTGATTTAACACTACAAACAATGAAAAATTCAAACGTTCATTACAATGGAGGTGGCTCAATACATAAATGCCATCATTGTGTACCTAGTTTTCAATAAATAGGACACATTAGAAAATATTTTGAATGCTTTTGAACTATACAATCAATGTTCTTGATTTCTAAATTCCCAGCATTTTTATGAAATAAATTCGTTATTTTTTTTCAAAAAGTACTTTAATTAGTAATTACACATATTGCATACAATTACAATAATCAATACTATCCAAAAAGAACTGAAATCCGAAAAAAACCTTTCAAAGATTTTAAACAATTAGTATTGAACTACACCCTATGGGTAAGGCCTACATGTCTAGGATGCCTTATTTCATATTAATTAGTTGGGGGTGCATCACAAGTTCAACTTTTTTTTTTTTTTTTTTTTTTTTTTTTTTTTATTTTCATTTTTTTTTTTTTTTTTTTTTAAATTTTTTTAATCAAATGGTACTCCCCAAAAATAAAATTTTTTTTAAAATATAGGATCTTTTTTCCTTTTGCC
>Ga0116229_10003204_pt1 | contig 26855 bp, 24 predicted proteins | sample S1TSphgellanicum_3_FD_87313 | JGI IMG/M metagenome (GOLD analysis project Ga0116229, IMG submission 87313) | Host-associated microbial communities from peat moss isolated from Minnesota, USA - S1T2_Fc - Sphagnum magellanicum MG | ecosystem: Host-associated > Plants > Peat moss > Unclassified... | reverse complement strand
GGGGGCGCCGCGTACGGTGTAAAAGCACAGCCACCGCCGCGTCGACCCTTTTTGTGGAGACAGGCCGGTGAAGCCTGAAGGAGGACGATCAGGCCCCCTCCTTGTTACCCAGACCGGTAAGCGCCGATGGCCCCAGAAATACAAAAGAACCACGCTCTTGATCGAAGGCGACAGTGCGATCGGATGCTGGTTATTCCATTATTGTTGGTGTCCGACAGGCCTTTCGCCATATCGCTCAAGCCCCATGTCGGGTCAGAAGGCGGCGCACTGCTGTTCGCGACGGGGTCGCAGGACGTCCTCGACCAGCCGGCGGAACTTTACGTCCTGCCCCGGGGACAGACGGCCGCCACAGCGATCGACTTCAAGTCCCCGTCACTGTCGCTCTTGGCGCTCGACCCTGTCGGCCGTGGCGTACATTTCGACTGGATGGGCGAAGATCCGATCATCTACGCCCATCCCGCGGCGGGCGGGCGTTCGGACTGGTTTCGCCTGAGCTCACACGGTCCAGTCAAGCTTACCGGCCCGATGAGGTCACCGCCGACCCACCTCGAAGCGGTTGGCCGGCAGACTGCCTTGGCCCTCGACGATACCGGACTATGGAGGCTCACACCGGACGGCTCGGCCTCCCCCGTCCTTGTCATGAAGGACCTCAAGGCTGTCGAGCCCATCGACAGCAATCTGGCCGGCCCAGAGCCTATCGACGCTCCGTCTGAGCGCGCCGGGACCTCCGTCGTCGCGGACGGGGCCGAGGGAACCCTGGCCTATATCGACCTCAGGGGGGAGCAGCGGACGATGGCGCTCTCCAGCCACCCAGACCCCTTGTCTCGGATACTTCAAGCCTCGCGCATCGCCGCAGCAGGCCAGCGCTCCGCAGTCCGCGTGAAACGCGACGCGCACGGCGTGGACCGCGTGGACTTGGTTCGGACAGGAGCGCCTCCGGTGCAGCTGTTGACGCTGAACCGTCAATTCGACGCTGTCGAATGGTCTTCGCCGATCGCCATCGACCACCCCAGCTCAACGGGCGATCGGCTCAAGGATTGGCTCTACCTCCCGCCGAACGCGAAGCCAGGCGCCAGCTACCCACTGGTCGTCCTGGGTTATCCCACACAGCGCAACAGCAGCCCGCCTCACGGCGGCCGTCCCGGAGCCGACCAGGTCGACGACAATCCTCAGCTTGTCGCCGCGGCCGGGTTCGCCGTCCTCGTCCCAAGCTTGCCTAAGACCGGCGAGGACTTCATCGACGGGATGACCCAGGCCGTGTTGGAGGCGGTCGATCGGGCCTCGAAGATCCCGGGTGTCGACGGGCGCCGTCTGGGATTCTGGGGGCACAGCGCCGGGGGGCTGCTGGCGTTCAAACTCGCCGCCGAGAGCGGCCGGTTCAAAGCATTCGTCGCCGCGGCCGGACCTAGCGACATCATCAGCTTCCGCGGTCAGGTGCGGCCTTCATCCTGGCTCGGCCGGACCTGGGATGGCGATGAACGCTTCCCCGTCGGCTGGTCCGAGCTCGGCGGTGGGGGCCTGAAGTCGACACCCTTCACCGATCTCGCTCACTATCTGCGAGCAAGCCCGGTGTTCTCCGCCGACAAAATCAAGACGCCCATTCTCATCGTCCAAGGCGACCAGGATCCGGTAGCCTATCCACAGGGCGAGGAGATGTTCTCAACGCTTTATCGGGAGCGAAAGGACGCCCTGTTCATGACTTTTTTCGGTGAGGCTCATACCATCTCGAGCCCACCCAATCTTCGCCTGTATTACAACACCGCGTTCGAATTCCTCAGACGCGAGCTAGGGGGATGACGCGCCTTGAGTAGTCCAGTCTATGACCAGCGTTGTCGGAAACACCCGCTGTTCGGAGAGGATTTGAGAGGCATTTGAGAGGCAGGTGTTCGAATTGCGTTCCCTTGAAAGCCGCCGCGACATTCTCGCCGGCGAGCCGGTGATCCGTGGCACACGGATCGCGGCGCATCACATCGCCGAACTGCTCCGCCAGGGCGCCACGCCTCAAGAGATCAGCGAGGACCTCGACATCACGGTAGATCAGATCAACGCGGTCGCGGTCTTCGATCAAACGACGCCGAAGCGCGGCCGACCACTGCTGCGATAGCTGCGGACACCCATGGTCGAGCGATCTGGGCCACTTGATAATATCGCCCTTATCGTAGTGAAACTACGACTTCTCACTCCAATCGAAACGTGGCGCTAGCTTGGGAAAGTGTATACTATCGTAGCATGGCTACGACAGGGCGGTCCAAACTAAATCGGCTCTACACCAATTGGCCTTCTGGAGCTCCACTCGCTTCCGAGGATTTGGCTGCGCTCGGCATATCACCCGACCTTGCAGTCCACTATGTTCGTTCGGGCTGGCTCCATCGCCTCACACGCGGCGTCTATAGCAAGCCCGGCGAAACACTGGCGCTCCACGCCAGCCTTATCCTGCTTCAGCGGCGACTTGCTGGGCTTCATGTCGGCGGCAAGACAGCTCTCGATTGGTATGGCGTCCGCCACTACCTCGAACAACGCCCCGTTCTGCAGCTCTACGGCTGGGACGCCGCCCGCTTGCCGGATTGGTTCACCGGGCGGTTCCCCGCCGAATATCACCGCAAGCGACTTTTCGACGAAACGCCAGCGGCGCTGCTCCATGCCGGTCCCTTCGAACGACGCAGTGGTGCGCCTCATGTCTCCGCGCCGGAGCGCGCCTTGCTCGAAGTGCTCAGCGAAGTCGGCGTGCGGCAATCCCTCTCCGAAGCCCGGGAACTGGCCGAGACCGCCTACACGCTCCGCGCTGATATCTTGCGCGATCTCCTTCAGCACTGCACCAGTGTGAAGACCGTCCGCCTCTGCCTCCAGCTCGGCGGTGAGTTTTCCCTGCCGTGGGCGGTCAAACTCAAGGGCGCCAACCTCCCGACCGGCAGCAATCGGCCCTGGGTGTCCAAGACTGACGATGGCCTTCTGGTCCTCAAGCCGTGAACCCGGTCTATCTCGACACTGCGCGACTGCTCATCCAAGTCGCGCCCTCCGTCATGAGCGACCACACCTTCGCGCTCAAGGGCGGCACGGCGATCAACCTCTTCGTTCGCGACATGCCCCGTCTGTCCGTCGATCTCGACCTGGTTTTTGCCGATTATAGCCTGCCGCGCGCGGCGGCGCTTGAGCGCATCTCCGGCGCCCTTCGGCAGTCCGCTGATCGGCTGAAGGCGCGAGGCTTTCAGACAAGGACCCAAACGTCGGCCGATATCGGCGAGACCAAGCTGTTCGTCCGCCGCGGTTCGGTCGAGGTCAAGATCGAGGTCAACTTCGTGATGCGGGGAACGGTCTTCCCCGTCGGCCCCGCCTCACTGACGCCGGCCGCCCGGGAAACCTTGCTGGCGGACCTCGAAATACCGGTCGTGTCGTTAGCCGACATGTACGGCGGGAAGCTCGTGGCGGCGCTGCATCGCCAACACCCTCGCGACCTGTTCGATGTCATGCAGCTCTTCGAGCACGAAGGGATCACCGCTGATATCCGACGCGCCTTCGTTGTCTACTTGGCTAGCCACAATCGCCCGGTTCACGAAGTGCTGGCCCCCGCCCTGAAGGACATCCGGTTTGACTACGAGCACAACTTCCAGGGCATGACGGCCGAGCCCGTCAGCCTGCAGCACCTGGTCGCCGCGCGAGCACGGCTTATCCAGGAGCTTGGGCGGACCCTTGACGCGGCCGAACGCCGCTTCCTGCTGTCCCTCGTCGCGGCCCAGCCGGACTGGAGTTTGCTCGGTCTGCCCCACCTCGAGCATCTGCCGGCCATCCGCTGGAAGCTGCAGAACCTCGAGATGCTGCGGAAGATCGACCGGGCAAGGTTCGCATCGCAGCATGAATCGCTCGCCCGTTTGCTGACCTAGCCGGCCGAAGCAGGGGCACATGAGTCCGCAACTTGACCCGCGGCTCTCAGCTCCAACGCCTGGCCCAGGCTTCGAGCGCCAGGGCGCGGAGGAAGAAGCCCAGCGGGGCACGTTCCGCCAGCAGGGTCTCATCGAGCGCTGACCCAGCCTGATCGCGATCGATCAAACCTCGCTCCGCGAGCAGGCCTCCCAGCAGAAAATCACGCATGGCCGGGAGAGCCGCCGCCGCCGCGGCCCCATAGAACGGACCAAGCTCCCCCTTCGACCGTCGCTGGAGGATCGTGTCCGGCAGCCGGTCGCCAAACGCCGCACGAGCCAGGGCGCGCCCGCGTCCGCCGCGGACGAACACGTCGGCCGGCACCGAGAGCGAATGCTCGAGGATCGGCTGGGCGAGAAGCGGATGCACCACGTCGACGACGCCGGTGAGCCGCGTCGTCCCATGTCGCAAGCCAGCATGGGCGAGCGCTTCGATCTGCAGTCGCTTGGCCGGCCCAACCCGATCTAGGTTCATCAGCCAAGGGTGCCTGGAAGGCAAATCGGCTCGGATCCACGCGGGCGTGAGACCTTCCGGCGGCGAGACTTGATAGCGCCCCAGCCCCACGGCGATGACCTTATAGGCGGACCGCCGACTCCAGCGGGCAATCCGCGGAGTTTCTGACGAGAACAATCCGAGCGGCCCAAGCCGCAGCACGCGATCGCGCATGACGACCGGCGTCGTGATCTGGAAGAAGACCGCGTCGCCGGCGTGGCCGGTGAAGACCTTTTGCACGCCGAGTTCGTCGGCTGCGGACCTGAGGTCCCGCTGGCCGGCCTCGTCAAAGCTCGAGAAGCTCGGCCTCAGGCCAGCAGCGCCGGGCGAGAAGCTCGCCGGCGAAAAATCGGGGATGGACTTCTGCCTGATCTCCAGACGAACTCCGAGCCGCTCAGCCAGGCTACGAGCATAGGGTCGCTCATCGCCACCGGGCGTCGAGGCTGCGTAGTTGATCAGGGCGGCGATGGTCGCGCCATGGGCCTGGAGACCGCTCGCCACCACCGCGGAATCGAATCCGCCCGAAACTTCCGCGAGCACCGGCGCCGCCGCCGAGGCATAGCACCCCAGCACGTCGTCGACCGTTTCGCGCAAGGATTTGGCGGCGTTCGCGAAGCCAGGCGCCCGCCCGCCGGCAAATTCGGCCGGCGTCCAGAGGGGGATGGCCCGGACGTCTGTGCGGTCTACGACCGCCAGGCCGCCCGGGGCCACGCTTGCTACACCCCGAAGGCAGGATACAGCCTGGGCGTCGACGGGATTGCGAAGCAGCCGTCCAATCTCGTCCCAATCGACCGAGTGGTTCGGCTGGAACGCTGCGGGGAGCCCGGGGGGCAGCACGGATCCAGCGATCACAACGCCACCCGCCTGCCAGACGAAGGCGTCGAGCGCACCGGAGGGATCACGATAGACGCCGAGCCGGCCACCCGGATCCGTCAGAATCGCTACGAAACGGCCCCAGCGCGTGTCGCGGATGTGCTGCGCCCTTGCGAGGAGCGCCGCCCGCGCACCATCGCCTTGCGGCGCTGAAGCGGAGGTTCGGGCGAATGCATCCCCGAGGAGCACGCCACCATCCACGATCTCGATAGCGGGGGCGAGCGGCCCCTGCTGCAGGACTTGCAAGTGAGGTCCAATCCGCCTGGCGCGCCAGCCCGCCGCAGAGAGAGCGCTCTCAATTTCATCGTGGGTTCTCTGGGCGCTCCTTGACGACGGATCGAAGACGACGAGGAACGGACCCATTGCTCAGATCGCAAGGATCGGCGTGTAGCTCACGAGGCTGTCCGCATAGTCGGTGAGGGCGACCTCGCCGGCCTGAAGCCAGCAGTGGGCGGCGAACGGCCAGGTGCGGACCCCGAACACCCAGCGTGGCCGATAGCCGCGCCGCCTCAGGATCTCGAGCAGCATGAAGCTTCGGAACAGGCACTCGCCGGGCAACGGGACCCAGGGCGAAAGACGATCGAATGCGGCCGCAGCGGCGATGAGGCGTCCATCGCAACGGTCCCTCTGCTGTATCGCGGGATGACGCTCCGCCTGGATCAGAAGCTCTGCAAACGTATGGCCCGCCCCGTCTGCAAGGGGATTTATTGATCGTGGCGTCTGACTGATCTGCATCAACGTATACGGCGTGTCGGCATAGGCCGCCGCCAAGATGGAGAGCCGCACGTCCCTGCCTCATAAAAACGTCGGCATCGATGTGCCATCTTTTAAACCAGGCTGTCAGGACGTCGGTAACCGTCAGGCCATCTTTCAAAGTCCTCCCGCAGACATTCGGTTGGGTCACACAGCGTGTTAAGCGCCGGCGACCGATTGCATCAGACCATCGTCGCCCGGCCGATCGAGAAGGTCTCCTCCCGACGCAATAAGGCCCAGGCGATCCTAGCCAGCTTGTTAGCAAGCGCCACCACCACCGTGTTGTGATGACAGCGCGCCAAAAGACTGCGCAGCCAGGCGCCGAGCGCGGTCTCACTCTTAGCTAACGACGGCAAGGCCGCCCTGGCGCCATGGATCAACAGGGTGCGCAGATACGCATTGCCGCGCTTGCTAATCCCAAGAAGTCGCGGCTTGCCGCCAGTGGTGTGCTGGCGCGGAACCAGACCAAGGAAAGCGCCCAGATCACGGGCGTGGTCGAAGCTCTCCGCCCGCCCCACCGCGGCGACCAGCGCGGTCGCGTTCAAAGCGCCGACGCCTGGAATCGAGGTCAGTCGCCGCGCCGCCTCATCTGTTCGCGCGAGGACGGCAAACTCCTCATCGAGAGCAACGATACGCCGATCCAGCGCCGACCATTCTTCGCGCATATCGAGGATCAGCTGACGGATCCGGCCCGGCGGCAAGCGTTCCGCATCTGCAAGCATCGCGTCGAGCCCCGTCTCGAACTTGCGGCGACCTTGGGCGAAGGTGGCGCCACGCTCGAGCAGAATCGCCCGCAGCTGGTTAATCAGGGTCGTCCGGGCGGTGACCAAGCGCGAGCGCACACGGTGCAACGTCTGGATGTCCAGCTGCTCCTGCGACTTGAGTTCTACAAAGCGCATCGTCGGACGGGTGGCCGCCTCAGCGATCGCCTCGGCGTCACGATCATCGTTCTTCTGCGCCTTCACATACGGACGGACGTACTCCGGCGACATCAGCTTGACCGTGTGGCCCTGGGCGGTGAGCATCCGGCCCAGATGATGCGCCCCGCAGCAGGCCTCCATCGCGATGGTGCAGGGCGCAAGCTTCGACGCGAAGCTCACAACCGTGGCCGGTTGCATCCGACGCCTCAACACAACGGCGCCGCGTTCGTCCAGCCCCGCGAGGCTGCAGCTGTTCTTGCCTAAATCGATGCCGATCGTAACTATGCTCATGGCTCGCTCCTCTCTGTTCAAGCACCGGCATCGTATCCGACGCCGGAGAGTTGGGGCGGGCCATTCCATAAAAACTCTGATGGCCTCGGAGCGCGCACGCGCCGAGGTGCGTGAACGACGCGCCGAATGGATCGACCATCGTCAGCCGCGCATGCGCCTGCAGCCGGGGCGGCTGGTGTTCATCGATGAGACGGCCGTCACCACCAAGATGACGCGGCTGCGCGGGCGCAGTCTTTGCGGGGTGCGCCTGATCGCCGACGCACCGTTCGGCCACTGGCAGACCCAGACCTTCATCGCCGGCCTGCGGTGCGCAGGGCTGACTGCGCCCTGGGTGCTGGATGGGCCAATGACCCGAGATACGTTCGACATCTACGTCGAAACCCAGCTGGCCCCCACGCTCGAGCCTGGCGACGTGGTGATCCTGGACAATCTCGCCGTCCACAAGAGCCACAAGGCGGCTCAGGCCCTCAAGGCGCGGGGGGCCTGGCTCCTGTTCCTGCCGCCCTACTCGCCAGACCTCAATCCGATCGAGATGGCGTTCTCAAAACTCAAGGCTCATCTGCGCGCCGCATCCGCCCGCACCTTCGATGCCCTGTGGCAGGCCATCGGCGATATCTGCGGTCTCTACGACCCACAGGAGTGCTGGAATTACTTCAAAGAAGCAGGATATGCGTCGCATTAAATGCACGACGCTCTAGCCTCCCCATGGCTTCGCCTTCAGAGACAAACGGTGAAGCAAGACCCTTCCTTCAGTCCAGCGGCCGATCCCGGCCGCGACGTTCACATGGGCTTTACAGCCGAGGTCGACGAGTTCCGCGCCCCAGGCGGACGCGAGGCCCGCGGTAAAGGCGAAACTCGCAAAGGGATCGTCGCGACTCCCCGCGACGATGGCCGGAAAGGGCAAGGCTACCCGCGGCGTGGGTGAAAAGCTCCGCAACGACGCCGGACCCCCGGCGACCTCGTCCAGATCTGGCGGCGCCACGAGCAAGGCCCCGCCCACAGAAGCGTCGGGATCGATCGCCGCCAGATGTGCGGCCAGGATGCAGCCGAGGCTGTGGGCGACCAGCAGGGCCCCAGGACGACGCCGGATCGCGTTCCTCAATGCCGCGAGCCACAGCGTCAAGACCGGCGCGTCCCAATCCTCCTGCTCGACCCGTTGAGCGTCGATGATGTCGTGTTCCCAATACGACTGCCAATGCGCTGCTTCCGAGCCACCTAGGCCAGGAAGGATCAAGACCGGTCGGTCGGCGACGGCGGCGAAGGGCTCGGCGGACCGGTGCGCCGCCCGGTGATCGGAAGGCAGGTCGTCCATGGGGGCCAAGAGAGCCACCCTTCAGTTCCTTGCGCATGGCTGAGGCGCGACCTTGAGGATCGGCCGGGCCGCTGGGCCGGGTGTCCCCACGGCCGCAGCCGCCCATCGGGATCTTCGAGACATGGCCGTCTCCATGGTTGGCAGCGCGCCGGAGCTTCCACACCCCGTCGCCGGACAACTCTGCCAAAGGATTGGCGATGAACCGAACAAGCATTTCTCAGGGGCAACGAAGAAAAACTTGGAATGCGCATCTATGAGAAATAATAATAATAAGCGTCGCAGCGCTGCGAATAATTCGGCGGCCAAGTCGACGGAATCGGGCTGCTGGCGTCCGCGGAACGTTGGGGATCCCGGTCCGCCGCCTTGGTTGGCGCGCGGCGCGCTGATTGGCGACCCCTCCCCATCCGGCCTTGGGTGGAGCTCGAAGAACCTGCCGCGGCTGAAGTGCGCGGGCTCTGATCGCATCTTCAGATTTCCGCTCAACGGGCCCGCAGCCGCGCGCGATTCGACTCCAACATCGGGCTCACGGCGAACTTTCGGATGCGTCGGTCTGAAGCCGGCTATGGCTGCTTTCGCTTGCTCATGGTTCACATTTGCTTGTGGGACAGATGAGAGAATCTGATGAGACGTTCGCTTCAGACCCGGCTATGGATTGGTGAACCGCCAGCTCATTGCTATGACGGTATTACGGTTTCTCGGAAGGGCTCACCCGGTACGAGATTGTCTGATCCCTATTTTTTCTGATGCACGTGAGGCGATGAGGAGCAGAATATTTCGATTGGGACGGGCTCTGGCGGGGGCGGCGCTGGTGGGCTTGGCCTTGCCGGCAGTCGCATCAAGCCAATCCTCTGAGGCCTCGGCGCTTGGCGACAAGGTCGCATGGACCGCGTCCGCGACGGCTTCCAATCACCTCGAGCCAGGCGGTGGACTGAAGATCATCCTGCGCGGCGCCGTAGAAGACGGCTGGCACGTCTATGCGCTCACCCAGTCCCCCGATGGACCGACGCCGTTGCGGGTCACGATCGATTCCAACCCGGTCGCGATAGCCGACGGTGAGCCTGAGGGAAGTCCGCCCGACAGAATTCACGATTCAGCGTTCGACCTGGATACTCAATCTTACGCCCACGCCTTCACGGTTACTGTGCCGGTGCATATTGAATCCCACCTCGCCGCGGGCCGGCATCTCATTCCCTTGAGCGTACGGTTTCAGACTTGCCGCGCCGACATATGCCATCCGCCGAAAACGGTGCGGGTGACCGCGTCCATCGACGTGCCGGTGGAGGGATGAGGCGATGCTGAACTCACCGGAGAAGCCGTTGACGACGGCGGCGAACGGAAGCGTGCGCTGCAGGAGCCTGGCGGCGAAGCTCGGGCGTTCGGCGCCGCTTCTGACGCTGCTGGGCGTCGTCGCCGGGGCGTATCTTGGACTGCCGGCGATGGCGCAGATCGCCGTCCAGAACCAGGGCTATGTGCCGTACAGCGACGCTCCCATCAACTACCGCTCAAACGACCTCAGCGATCCGGTGGCCTTGCTGCAGAAGCGACTCGACCAGGGAAGGGCCCACCTGACCTACGATCAGGATCACGGTTATCTGAAGTCCGTGCTGAGCCTGCTGAAAGTGCCGGTGGATTCCCAGACCCTCGTGTTCTCGAAGACGAGCTTCCAGTACGCGAAAATCTCTCCCGACCACCCCCGCGCGCTCTACTACAACGACGACGTCTACGTCGGCTCGGTGCACGACGGAAAAGCGGTGGAGATCGTCTCATTCGACCCCAAGCAAGGGGCGATCTTCTACCTGCTGGATGAGCATCAGGCGGACAAGCCGGTGTTCCAGCGCGCCGAACTCGACTGCACACAGTGCCACATCGCCGCGGGCACGCGCGGAATTCCAGGCGTCCTGCTGCGTTCGGTCTATCCGAAGCCCGATGGGAATCTGGCGCCGCGGGCGGCGTCATTCATCACCGACCAGAAAACACCTTGGAAGGAACGCTGGGGCGGCTGGTACGTCACCGGATCCCTCGCCGCGGATTCGATGGGCAACGCCACGGTCGTGAACACCGCGGCCGGCGCCAGCGCGGGCTCGACTCCCCAACTCAGCCCACTCGACAAGCCTTTCGACGCCTCGGCCTATCTGGTTCCGAGTAGCGACCAGGTGGCGCTCCTGGTTCTGGCCCACCAGACCCAGATGCATAATCTGATCACGCTGACGAATTATCAGACGCGACTGGCTCTTTATGAATTGCAGCAGGGATCGGCCGGCGGCGCAGCCCAAGGCTCGCCTGTCGGCGCTGCGCCCGCGCTCGACGCCCTGCCCGAAGATGCGCGCCTCAAGATCGAACGCCCCACCGAACAGCTCGTACGCTACCTGCTGTTCACAGGCGAGACGCCGCTTGGCGGACAGGATGCGCGACGGACGCTCGCCGCATCGCCGTTCGCCCGTGAGTTCGCCGCAAGGGGTGTGCGCGATTCAAAAGGGCGATCGCTGCGCGACTTCGACCTGCATGATCGGATGTTTCGCTATCCGTGCAGCTATCTCATCTACTCGTCGGCGTTCGACGCTCTGCCCGAGCCGGCCAAGGGCTACGTCTACCATCGGCTGCTGCAGGTGCTGAGCGGCCAGGATCAGAGCCCCGACTTCGCCGGTCTTTCGGCCCAGGACCGCAGGGCGATCCTGTCGATCCTGCTCGAAACCAAACCCGACCTGCCAAGCGAGTGGCGCGGCTACGCCCACTCCAACCATCTGCGCGTCGCGGCCGGACCGCCGCACGGCCGCCGCGACGGACCCCAACTCCCCACCGGATGACCTGCACAAGGACCCCCGACATGAAGACGCTTCTGAACGCTGCGGCCGTCGCCGCCATCCTCGCGAGCGCCGGCGGCGCCATCGCTGCAGAGCCGTCCGCAGGCGGCGCCGCGGTCGATGGACGATGGGACGCCGTCCTTTCCCGCAACGGGGTCGACGTCCCGTTCCGCCTCGACATCAAGGGCGATGGGCCGACGCTGCAGGGTGTGTTCTACGACGGCTTCCAGCCCTATGACGGCACGACCAGCGCCACCTTCCAGGACGGCAAGCTGGTGCTGAGCGCCCAGCATTACCTGACCACGATCAACGCCACGCTCGACGGCGGCGCACTGACCGGCTCCGCAGTCGCCCAGAACCGCGAGTCGAGCGCGCAATATAGCTTCCACGCCGTGCGCCACGTGGATCAAGCCTCCGGCGCCGCGCATGCACCGTCGATCGCCGGCTCCTGGGTGATCCCGTTGGCGGCGCCCTCGTCCAAGGGCGAGAAGGCGTTCCGCTTCGTTGTGCAGCAGCGCGGGGACGAGGTCGCGGCGGCGATCCTTCGGATCGACGGTGACACGGGCTCCTACAGCGGCGGCTTCAAGGACGGCAAGTGGGTGCTGAGCCACTTCGACGGCGGCCGGCCGGGCGTCATCGTCGTCACGCCGAAGCCGGACGGAACGCTCGAGGTGCAGCAGCTCAACAATCGGCCGCCGGCGCCCGCGGTGGCCAAGGCCGCCAACACCGGCGCCGGGCAGGACGAGTACGCCACCGGAGCCACACCGGACGGTCGCTATGCGGCCAGCTTGACCGCCTATCGGCCGGACGTGGCCCAGGCGAAGGGGCTGCCAGCGCCGGAGGACTTCCTAGCCCACACCACCGCGCGCGACCCGAACGAGACCTTCGCCTTCAACTTCCCCGACGCCGACGGCAAACTGGTCTCCAACGAAGACCCACGCTTCAAGGGCAAGGTCGTCCTGGCCATCGTCACCGGTACATGGTGCCCTAACTGCCACGATGAGGCCCAGTACCTCGTCCAGCTCGACAAGAAGTACCGCGACAAAGGCCTTGCCATCGTCGCCCTCGACTTCGAGGAGCCCGACCAGCAGACCGGGCTCGAGCGCGAACGCGCCTTCGTCAAGAAGTACGGCGTTCAGTACACCTACCTGATCGCCGGAGCGCCGGCGCAGATGTGGGAGAGGGTGCCGCAACTGCAGCATCTCGACACCTGGCCGGCCACCGTCTTCGTCGGCCGCGACGGCAAGGTGAAGGCCGTCCACTCCGGCTTCGCCTCCCCGGCCAGCGGCGAGTTCAACACCCAGCTGCAGCAGGAGTTCACCGCCCGTATCGAACAGCTGCTCGCCGACAAACCGCAGACCGCCGCGGTCACGGCGACGGCGCCGTCACCGCACGGCTGATCACCCCCGAAACAGGAGAACTTCGAATGCGTGCTTTACTGAAGAGCGTAGCGATTGCCGCGATCCTGGGCGGGGGGGCGATCGTCGCTCCGTCCGCCCAGGCGCAGGATGCGACCGCAGTGACCGGACGCTGGGACGCCAAGCTTACCAGCAACGGACCGGACGTTCCCTTCCGGCTCGACATTTCCGACGCCGGTTCGACACTGAAAGGCACCTTCTACGACGGCTTCGAGCCCTATGATGGCACGACCCGGGCCACCTTCCAGGACGGAAAGCTGGTGCTCAAGGCCGATCATTACCTGACCACCATCAACGCCAGTCTGCAGAACGGCGAACTGGTCGGTGAGACCACGCTCGATGGGCCGGGCCTCAGCCTCAAGTACGGTTTCCGCGCGGTACGCCACGTGGATGCGCCCGCCGCCGCCGTCCAGGCGCCGTCGATCGCGGGTTCGTGGGTGATCCCGCTGGCGACACCCTCGTCCAAGGGTGAAAAAGCGTTCCGCTTCGTGGTGCAGCAGCGCGGAAACGAGGCGACCGCGGCGATCCTCCGGGTCGACGGCGATACGGGCGCTTACAGCGGCGCCTTCAAGGACGGCAAGTGGGTGCTGAGCCATTTCGACGGCAACCGCGCGGGTGTCATCGAGGTCTCAACGAGGCCCGACGGCGCGCTTGACGTCGTAGCGCACAACGAGGCGCTGGTGCACGCCCTGCAGGGCAACGACAGCGGCGGCTATACCGAGTCGCGCTATGGCGACCCCACGCCCCACTACGTCGCCTATCGTCCGGAGGTGGCGAAAGCCAAGGGGCTGCCTGCGCCGGAGGATTTCCTGGCCCACACTACGGCACGCGACCCCAACGAGACCTTCGCCTTCAACTTCCCTGACGCCGATGGCAAGCTGGTCTCCAACGAAGACCCGCGCTTCAAGGGCAAGGTGGTGCTGGCCATCGTCACCGGCACCTGGTGCCCCAACTGCCACGACGAGGCCCAGTACCTCGTCCAGCTCGACAAGAAGTACCGCGACAAGGGTCTGGCCATCGTCGCCCTCGACTTCGAGGAGCCCGATCAACAGGGCGGTCTCGAGCGCGAGCGCGCCTTCGTCAAGAAGTACGGTGTCCAGTACACCTACCTGATTGCCGGAGCGCCGGCGCAGATGTGGGAGAAGGTGCCCCAGCTGCAGCATCTCGACACCTGGCCGGCGACGGTCTTCATCGGTCGCGACGGCAAGGTTAAGGCGGTCCACTCCGGCTTCGCCTCCCCCGCCAGCGGCGAGTTCAACGCCCAGCTGCAACAGGAATTCACCGCCCGTATCGAACAGCTGCTCGCCGACAAACGGCAGACCGCCGAGGCGCCTCCGGCTCCCGTGCACCTGGCCAGCCTCCCCTGATCGTAGCCTTCAAAGCAAGGGACGGAGATTGGCAGCGCCGCTCTTCGTCCCGGGCTTAACCGCCAGCCGGCCGACACTCATCAAAGCGTCGCGGCCCGAAGATGAGCGTCTTTAGCGACTGGCCCGTCAGTCCTTGCGCGAGGAACTGCCGAAGTGTGGAATAGAGCAATCGGTCAGGGAGCAGGCGGCTGGAGAGCCAGCTTGGCGCTCGCCGCCGTCTTGGTCGCATCGGGTCGCCCCTCCACGGCTCAGACGAGCAGCGTTCCACCCGGCGCCGGTTCACCACAGGCCCCTTCAGGAGACGAGGCGACGAGAATCGCCAGCGGTCGCGCTTTATTTTCGGCCAATGGATGCGCCGCCTGTCACACCTTGAGCGATGCCGGCGCGGTCGGCCATGTCGGTCCGTCGCTGGACGGCGATCCCAAGCTCACCGAAGAGCTCGTGATCGAGCGGGTGACCAATGGATCGGGCCCAATGCCGGATTTTGGCGGTAAACTAAGTGAGGCCGACATTGCCGCGCTCGCCGTTTATCTGACTCATGTCGCCAAGAAGTAGGCCGGCGTCGGCTCCATCAACATCGACCCCGGCGTCGGCCTGGCGCGCCTCCACCCAGCTTTGATCGCTAACCTTTGAGCCGATAGCGGTCGAGAATCTGGGCCGCCAACCGCTTGAAGTCCGACGCCTGGATTTTTGAGAGCCGACTCTGGTGTTGCGGGTAAAGGCGGAAGTTGGGATCCACGCGCGAATCCCGCGGTTCTGAGTTCCGCCGTCACATGGGCCAGGCTGAAAACCTGTTTCATCTTCTCGTCGACGATCTTCTGGAGTTCGTCCTTAGATTTTTCGACCCTGTTCAATACCGTTGTCGCGCGGCGATCCTCTCGAAGTGGCGATAGCGCCACCGTCGCATGATTACGCCAAGCCCCGAAGACTGCGCGGCGAGAAGCGCCTCGAGCAGCGGCAAAAAGCTACGCCGTACGCCGTGTCCTGCGACGCTCTTAGAAAAGAGGCCGCACCAGAAGGCGCGGCCCTAGGGTCTTGGGGGAGGAAACGCCCCAATGTGGGGCCAAGTCACCTTGCCACGGTCGAAATGGCACGGGGCGCCACAAATTCTAAGCGCTCGCAGAGGGCGCCTATTCGGTTGGCGCCACTCATATCAATCTTAAGAAGATTCAATAGAACAGCTAAATGACATACCGGATGCAAGTAGGGCTCGGCGTCAGCGGGATACTCCTATATCTTCAACATATTATTGGGATTTGTAGCCGACCACGATCCTCGAGCAGCTGAAAACAACGGCAGAAAATCTAATGCCCATGCCCTAGTCTTAGGGTGCCACTAGTCTAGGCGTTGCTGCCGGATGTTCAGGCGCCAGCAATGTTGGGGTGTCGGTCAAAGCGGAAGCGGATAGCGCGAGGGAAAAGAGCCTAGGGCTGAGCCCCGAGCTGACGTGAGCCTACGCCCCGTACGGATCGTCTGAAATCGAGGCCCCGGACCAAACGCCTGAGTTCAAAAAAGGGGATTTGCATGATCAATCGATTCGGCGTTTCAACATTGGCCTTAGGCACGGCGCTGCTGGCCGGGGGCGCTTGGGCGCAGGAGAGCGGAGCCGGACAAGGACAGGTGCAGGACGTCACGAGCGAGGTGATCGTCACCGGCACCCGCACCAGCGGCGTCAGAGCGGCCGACAGCGCCGCGCCGATCGAGATCGTGGGGTCTCAGGCCCTGCAGCGCACGGGCTCGATCAGCCTGCCCGACTCGCTCCTGGCCTCGGTGCCGTCGCTCAACGTCGGTCATGACGGCGGAGACGCCAGCGGCATATTGGCGATCGCGGCGCTCCGGGGCGTCAGTCCCAACGACACCCTGGTGCTGGTCAACGGCAAGCGTCGCCATACCACCGCCGATCTCGCCGTAGACGGCGGCTCGGCCTATTCCGGCGCGGCGACGGTCGATCTCAGCTTCATCCCCATCGGCGCCATCGACCACGTGGAGGTGCTGACCGACGGCGCCGCCGCCCAGTATGGCTCGGACGCCATCGCCGGCGTCGTCAACATCATCCTGAAGACGTCAGCCTCGGCGGGAACGCTCACGGCGACGGGCGGCCAATACTATGAGGGGGATGGAAATACCGGCTCCTGGTCGATCAACAAGGGGCTCGCCCTCGGCGACAGGGGCTTCCTGAACGTCACCCTGGAGCAGCAGTACCACGGCTTCAGCACACAGGGCGTCGGCGACAGTCGGGTGACCAGCCCCAGCGGCGCACCGCTGGCCGGCAACAGCGCCTTCACCACCGCCGGCGTGCTCGGGGCCTCCAACTATCCCGCCTTCAACCGGGTGGTCGGCGATCCGCAATTCAATCTGTACAATGGCTTCTGGAACGCGGGCTACGATCTCACGCCCAACATCCAACTCTACGCCTTCGGCAACTACAGCCAACGCGAGGCGTCGCACTTCGAGAACTACCGCTTGCCGACCAAGGTGGTGGGGACGACCTCCACCGGCGCCACGGTCTATCCGTTCCCGGACGGCTTCGATCCGCGCGAGAAGTTCGACGAGACCGACTACTCGTTCACCGAAGGGGCCAAGGGCAAGGCGCTCGGCTGGCGCTGGGACCTATCGACGACCTATGGCCGCGACAACGCCCAGGTTTCCACGATCAACTCGGCCAACGCTTCGCTCTATCCGGTGCTGCAGGCCCCGTCGGCCACACCGATCACGCCGCAGACCAATTTCTACGATGGCGGCTACATCAACTCCGAGCTCAGCTACAGCCTCGACGTCGACCGGTCGTTCCCTATCAGTTGGGCCGCTTCGCCCCTGAACGTCGCCCTCGGCGCCGAGGACCGAAGGGACAGCTATCAGCTGCAAAACGGCGAGCCGTCGTCCTACTACGGCGCGGGCGCCCAATCCTTCATCGGCTACACGCCGCAGGACGCGGGTACTCACACGCGGACCAACTACGCCCTCTACGGCGACTTCGCGATCGACCCGATCGCGCACCTGCATGCCGATGCGGCGGTGCGCTGGGAACACTATAGCGACTTCGGCGACACCACCGTCGGCAAGCTGACCGCGCGCTACGATTTCACCCCGGAGATCGCCATCCGCGGCACAGCCTCGACCGGCTTCCGTGCGCCGACGCTGGCGGAGGAGTACTACTCCGGCACCAATGTGTCGCCGACCTCGGCCGACGTGCAGTTGCCGCCGAACTCCCCGGCCGCGAAGCTCGCGGGCTTCGGTCCGCTCAGGCCCGAGCAGTCGGACAACTACAGCATCGGCGTCGTGCTGCATCCGCTGCCGAGACTGCAGATCACCGCCGACCTTTACGACATCATCATCAAGGACCGCATCCTGGGCAGCGGCTTCATCTATGGCGAAGTGAGCGGCGTCGGCGTCATTTCGCAGGGCGTCCTGAACGCCATCCAGGCGCGTGGAGTGACCCTCGACTCCGGTCTCAGCTACGCCGGCATCTCGACCTTCTCCAACGCCGCCAACACGCGCACCCAGGGTCTGGAGTTGACGGCGACCTATTCGTCCGACCTCGACCAATACGGTCACGTCGACTGGACCCTCGGCTTCAACTACAATGACAACAAGGTCACCAAGCTGTTCCCGCTGCCGGCGGCGGTGACCAATACCGGTTTCGGCCAGACCGCCTTTCTGACTCCCTCTGCGGAAAGCGCCCTGGTCACCGGGACGCCCAAGGAAAAGGTGATCCTGCAGGCCTACTGGACCCTGCAGAAGTGGTCGGTGAACCTGCGCGAAACCGTCTACGTCGAAGCTTCCGAGCTCGTCAGCTTCGACGGCAGCGGCACTGGCCCCGGCGCCTACAAAGAGACGGTGCCAGTGACAGGCATCACCGATCTCGAGATCAGCTACAAGGTGACGCCACAGCTCAAGCTCAGCGTCGGCGCCGACAATCTGTTCAATCTTTATCCGCCGAAGACGCCCAACGCTCTCGACGGGTCATCCTTGGCGCCCGTCAACGGTGGCGTGGTCTGGAACGTACCCTACCAGTTCTCGCCGTTCGGCATCAACGGCGGCTACTACTACGGCCGCGTGACGGTGAGCTTCTGACCTCAACCGGGCGGGCCGGAAGGTCCGCCCCTTTTCCTGGCGCCGCCATGAGCGAACACCCTGCATCCCCCCTCTTCCGGCTCTACGACCCTCTGTTCGAGGGCTGTGGGCTGGCGCCGCCAGCCGAGTGCGACCTTCGCGCCCTGGCCCGGGTCTTTGACATAGAGGCTGCGGCGGACGTCCCGCCGGCCCGCATCTGGATGCAGCTCAAACCGCGGATCCTGAAACATGACGCAGCGACTTAGTCAGTAGTCGGCTTGGCTGAATTCATCGGCGGCGGGGCTTTGGACAACGGCGACGTCGATCATGCCGTACCGCCTTTCGACCCTGCCGACACGTGGAGATATATAGTTGACTCATATGCTTTATGACCCACTCGAATACGAAGAAATTCTGACCCTGGTCACCGATTTCCTGCAGACTGAGCCTCCTTTGCACATGCTTATGTCGGGGGTGACAGCGCCGCGCTGAGCTGAAGTCGGCTCTGACCTTCGGCGGCGAAGGGACTTTGGATCATGGATCTGCAACTGATCGGCAAGCGCGCCATCGTCACAGGGGCAAGCCGGGGGATCGGCAAGGCCATAGCCCGGAGCCTGGCCGAAGAAGGAGTCGATGTTGCGATCGTCGCCCGGACGCTCGAGCCATTGCAAGCGGCCGCAGTCGCCTTGAGCGCATCGACCGGCCGGCGGATCATTCCCATCGTGGGCGATACGGGCGACGACCGCTCGGTGGAGGCGCTGGTCGACGCCGCCGCACGCGAACTCGGCGGGATCGACATCCTGGTCAACAACGCCGCCACGCCAGGCGGCGCCGGACCGGCGGGACGGCTCGCGGAGGTGACGGGCCAGGGCTTGCTCGACGACGTCAATGTGAAGGTCGCCGGCTATCTGCGGACCGCCCGGGCCGTCGCGCCGCACCTTGTCGACGCGGGCTGGGGCAGGATCATCAACATCGGCGGCCTCGCCGCCCGCAACACCGGGCACTATGTGGCGTCCATCCGCAATGCAGCGGTCTCCGCCCTGACCAAGAATCTGGCGGACGAATTCGGACCACTCGGCATCAGCGCGATCGCCATCAGCCCCGGCGCAACCCGCACTGAGAAGACGACAGGCGAACAAGAGCGTCGATTGGCCGAGAACAACATCATCCACCGTCTCGTCGACGCGTCCGATATCGCCTGGCTGGTGACGATGCTGGCCTCGCCGAGGAGCATCGCCATCAACGGAGAGACCATCGCGGCCGGCGGCGGCACGCCCAAAGTCATCAACTACTAGCCGCGCGCCTCGCCCGTGCCCCTCGTCAAAGCCCTCCTCGGCGCCGCGCTGATCCTGGCCGGCGTGACCCTGTCGTCCCCCTTCGCCGAGGCTCAGGTCGACGCGCCCAAGGCCGCGCCCGAGGCCGGCGAGGGCCAAGACGCCTTGGCCTTCTCCTCGCGACGGGACTCGAAACCGGTCCTGGCGCGGCATGCGATGGTGGTATCGGCCCAGCATCTCGCGACCCGGGTGGGTGTGGACATCCTGAAGCAAGGCGGCAACGCGATCGATGCCGCTGTCGCCGTCGGCTATGCGCTCGCCGTCGTGGATCCCTGCTGCGGCAACGTCGGCGGTGGCGGGTTCCTGCTTGCCCACCTGGCCGACGGCCGGAACCTGTTCCTCGATTTCCGGGAGAAGGCGCCGCTCGGCGCTAGCGGCGGCATCTTCCAGGACCCTCAGGGCGATGTCGTCGCCGATCGGAGCACCTCGACCTGGCTTGCCGTCGGGACGCCCGGGACCGTCATGGGATTGAACGAAGCGCTGGCCCGCTATGGCTCCATGAAACTTTCGAAGGTCATGGCTCCAGCGATCGCCCTGGCGCGCGATGGTTTTCGACTGGAGCCCGGCGATGTCAGCATCCTCGACGGCCGGGTTCAGGATTTCGCCAAGGAACCCAATGTCGCGGCGATCTTCCTCAATCACGGGCGCCCCTTCGTCGCCGGCGAACGGCTCGTGCAGCCGCAGCTCGCGAACACGCTGGAGGCGATCGCCAAGGGCGGATCCTCGGCCTTCTATCGGGGCGCCATCGCCGACAAGGTGGTGGCGGCCAGCACCGCCGGCGGCGGCTTACTGACCCGCGAGGACTTCGCCCGCTACCGCGTCGTCTGGGACAAGCCCGTCACCTGCCGTTACCGTGGCTACGAGGTCATTGCAGCGCCGCCGCCGAGTTCGGGCGGGGTCACGGTGTGCGAGATCCTGGAGACCATCGAGCCCTACCCGCTGGGACGATGGGGCTACGGCTCGGCCGGGGCCACGCACATCATGGTCGAGGCCGAGCGGCGCGCCTTCGCTGATCGCAACACCGCGCTCGGCGATCCGGCCTTCATCCACAATCCGGTCGACCGTCTGCTCGCGCCCGCGCATATCGACGCAATCCGCAAGACCATCCTGCCTGATCACGCCACCCCCTCCTCCGAAGTGAAGGGTGACAGCGCCGCCGCCGAAGGCCACGACACGACCCACTATTCGGCGGCGGACGCCAAGGGAAACGCCGTCAGCGTGACCTACACGATCAACTATCTGTTCGGTGTCGGAAAGATCGCCGGCGACACCGGCTTCCTGCTCAACGACGAGATGGATGACTTCACCTCCAAGCCCGGCGTGCCAAACGCCTTCGGCCTGGTTCAGGGCAGCGCCAACGCCGTCGCCGGGGGCAAGCGGCCTCTGAGCTCGATGGCGCCCACCATCCTGCTGAAGGCGGGAAAGCCCTTCCTGGTCACCGGTAGCCCGGGCGGCTCGACCATCGTCACCACCGTCGTGCAGAGCATCGTGAACGTCGTCGACTTCGGCATGAACGTGCAGCAGGCGGTCGATGCGCCGCGTTTCCACCACCAATGGCTCCCCGACATCATCACCGTGGAGCCCGGATACCTCAGCGGCGCCGCCCAGCTGCGGCTGCAGCATATGGGCTACGAGATCAGGACCGCGTCAGCGTGGGGCGCGGACGACACCATCCTGCTGGATCGTGCGAGCGCGACCATCCAGGGCGCCAACGATCGCCGCCGTCCGGCCGGGCTGGCGGCGGGGTTCTAGACCGGGCACGCGAGCGGTTCCGAACGCCGCGAGCCGCTTCGGACCCGTCATTCCGCCGCCTGCAACGCGGCTCGGTCCCGAGCCCAGCGGTTTTCGGGGATCGGGAGGCCGAGGTGACCGCGCAAGGTGTCGTGCGTATACTCCCGCCGGAACAGCCCACGCGCCTGTAGCAACGGGACCACGTCGTCCCGGAAACGGCGGAAGGCTTCGGGCGTCGTGACCCGCAGGATGAAGCCGTCGGCGGCGCGACCCTTGAACCAGCGCTCGATCTCATCGGCGATGGTCTTAGGCGAGCCCACGAACTCCGAGCGCCAGCGTCCGAACCGGTAGGCGGCCTCGCGCAGGGTCAGGTTCTGGGCGCGCACGGTGCGCAGGATGCCCTCGGCGCGGCCCTTGTAGCTGTTCAGGCTGAGCCCGCTGATGTCCGGGAAGGGCGCGTCGAGCTCGTATTGCCGGAAGTCGTGATAGTTGAAGGCGCGGCCGAGCTGAACCAGGAGCTTGCTCACGTCGAGCGCTCCCTCCCGCGCCTCCACGATCGCCGCGGCCTCGGCGTCCGTGTCGGCGATGATCGGCGACAGGCCGGGCAGCACCGAGATTTGATCGGGGTCCCGCCCGTGAGCCGCGGCCCTGGCTTGCAGGTCGCGGTAGTATTCCTGGCCGTCCTCGAAGGTGTCGACGCCCGCAAAGACACCCTCGGCGATACGGGCCGCCAGGTCGCGTCCCTCACTGCTGACCCCCGCCTGGAAGATCACCGGCTGGCCCTGCTCGGACCGGCTGAGGGCGAGCGGTCCCGCCACCGAAAAGAACTCGCCCTTGTGATTGAGCGCATGTTGCTTGGCCTTGTCGAGGAAGACGCCGGTCGCCTTGTCGCGGGGAAAGGCGTCGTCCTCGTAGCTGTCCCAGAGGCCCTGGACCACCTCGACGAACTCTGCCGCGCGGCGATAGCGGTAGCCGTGCTCGAAATGCTCGTCCCGTCCATAGTTGCGCGACGCGCCCTCGAGGCCGGTGGTGACCACGTTCCAGCCGGCCCGCCCGCGGCTGATGTGATCGAGCGAGCCGAACTGGCGCGCCACATTGTAAGGCTCCCAATAGGAGGTGGTGAGGGTGCCGACGAGCCCGATCTGCGAGGTCGAAACCGCCAGGGCCGAGAGCAGGGTCAGCGGCTCGAGTCGGTTCAGAAAGTGCGGCGCGGTATCTGGCGTGATGAACGGGCTGTCGACGATGAACACCAAGTCGAACTTGGCGGCTTCCGCCAATCGGCCGTTCTTGATGTACCAGTCGATGTCGATGCTGGCGTCGCCCGGCAGGTCCGGATCGCGCCATTCGGCATGGTCGGTCCCGACGCCTTCGAGGATGGCGCCAAGCTTCAGCTGTCGAGCGGTCATGGAGATATCTCCGTCGTTTTCGGGATCGGCGGCCGGCGCCGTCAGGAGGCGAGTTCGAGCGAAACCGCCTGGAGGGCCGCCACGGCTTCGAGCACGGGGCTTGGCTCGGTGCGGGCGAGCCAGTCAGGCGTGACGTCGGCAAAGACGACCCTCCCGTCGCGGTCCACCACGATGACGGCCGGCATAGGAAAGGCGTCGTTGCTCGCGCCGGTGGTCTCGCGTACCGCACCTCGGCCGGCGGCCTTGGCGCGCGCCAGCGACTGCGCGTCCGGCTCGAAGGCGATGCCGAACGTCTCAGCGAGAAAGCTCTCGGCGTCGGTCAGAACCGGGAAATCCAACCCGTGCCGCGCCTTGATCGCAGCCAGCCGCTCCGGAATCTGCGGGCTCAAGGCGACCAGTTCGGCGCCGAGCGTCCGGAGCTGTGGCCGCAAATGGGCCTGATAATACGGCAGGGCGATATTGCAGGCGGGACAGCCGGCGAACCGAAAAAACACCAGCACGACCGGTCCTTGGCCGAGCAGCGATCTGAGAGCGACCTCGCCGCCGCCCACTTCGGCTAGCCGGAAATCCGCGACATGGTCGCCCAGCTTGATGAAACGGTCGCGATCGGCAGTCGCTTCAAGATATCGGCGCTGTTCGATATTGGCCTCGAGCTGGGCGGGCGGCCAAGTGCGCTCGCGCTCGGCGTGAAGAGCCTCCAGCAGGCTCCGGAGCGTGGGCGGGGTCGGCTCGATCATGGCGTGCTCCGGTGGATGCGGCGGATCGGTAGCAAGGGCGAGAAGACTGTCATGGCGCGGCGGCGCCCTGGATCGCCGGGTTGAACTGCCGGGCGAACGCGCCCTTCAGGTCGGGCGCTGCGCTGATCACACCTGCGCTCCTATAGGCGGCCAGGGTGTCCGTCTCCTCACGCAGGAGCGCATCGTCCAGGAGGGTCGGATTCGCGGTGAGGCGCTGGGCCATGTCCTTGGCGACGTCGAGCGGCAAGCCGGTCTCGGTGGAGATGCGCTGGGCGTAGACGTCCTGATGCGTTCGTCCCCAGACGTAGGCGCGCCCAAGCCTGCGGTCGAAATCCTGCAGCGCCGCGGCCTTGGTCTGGATACTCCGCCGATTGGCTGCCATGAAGCCGATGCCGCTCATCACCCCACGGCCGTCGGCGATCTTGCGATCGTGGTCATGGAGCAGGCCGTAGCCGACATAGGGACTCCAGGTGGACCAGGCGTCCACCGCGCCGCTCGACAGCGCGCCGCGCGACGAGCCCGGATCGAGGAAGACAGTCTGCACGGCCTTGGGATCGACCCCGTGTTGCTGAAGGGTCCGGATCAGGAGGTAGTGGCCGACCGAGCCCCGGACGGTCGCCACCTTGCGCCCTCGAAGATCTTCCGGCGCGCGGATCGGCGAGGTCTCGGGCACGATCACCGCCGTGGAGCTCGAGAGCGGGGTTCCCGTCCGGTAGGCGAAGATGACCTGCACCGGCGCCCCGGCCGCATAGGCGAAGACGAAGGGCGCGTCACCCACACCGCCGACGTCGACCGCCCCGTCGGCAAGGGCCTCGAGCAGGGGAGAAGCCGCGCCGAACTCGCTCCACGCCACCCGGTAGGGCGCGCCCTGCAGTACCCCGGAGGCTTCCAGAAGCGCCCGTGTCGAGCCCTTCTGGCTGCCGATCTTCAGGACCGTCGCCTCGCTCGACGGTGCGCCTTGCCCCGGCGGCTTGCAAGCCGCCAAGCCGAGAACCAGCGCGAGAGCGAAAACGGGCAGGCTGCGCACGAGACCGGCTCAAAGATCCGCGTAGAGCGGTTCATCGGCGATCAGCACCCGCTGCATCAGCCTGGGGAAGGCGCCATAGTTGCGCACGGCGTAGTGGACCGCCGCGCGGTTGTCCCAGAACGCCACCGATCCGGGCCGCCAGGAAAACCGCACCTGATGCTCGGGCTTCTTATACTGGTGGAGCACCTCGCCCAGCAGAGCCTTGCTGTCGGCAATATCGAGCCCGATGACGTGCGGCCGTTGGGTGAAGTTGACCCAGAGGATTTTCTCACCGGTCTCGCGATGGGTACGCACCATCGGATGGGCGACGATCGGATAGTCGTGACCGGCGGCGGTCAGGCTCTTGCGGAAATCGTGCGTCACGTGCAGGCCCTCGAGCCGAGCCTTCAGCTCGGGCGACAGGCTCTCGTAGGCCAGATGCGCATCGACCCAGATGGTGTCGCCGCCGACCTCGGGCAGGGTCACCGCGCGCAGCACCGCGCCCCACGCCGGCACCAGCCGCCAGCTGGTGTCGGTGTGATAGCCGGACTCCACGCTGGTGGGATCGGGCGTCAGGTCGCGGGCGGCGAAGTCGACCGCGGCGATCCGGTGCAGCGGCGAGACGTTGTCGTGCTGCTTGGCGCTCGGATGCGTGTAGAGCGGGCCAAAGCGGGCGGCGAACGCGGCCTGCTGGTCGTCGGTCAGCGACTGGTCACGGAAGAACACCACCTTGTGCTCCAGCACCGCGGCGCGGACGGCGTCGCGCGTCGCGTCCGAAATCGGGCGGCTGAGATCCACGCCATGGACCTCCGCCCCGATCGTCGGCTGCAACCGCCTGATCTCGAGGTCGGCGATCTGCGGACGTTCCTGTATGGCCAGGCCCATGCGGAGCTCCATGTTTAGTTTTTGTAGTGGTTCTCCAGCGACCCTCCTGCCTCGACAGGAAGACTTCAAACGACTTTTCGAAATGCCGACATTGATGTTTTCTGATGTATCCCGACCGCCAGGGTCTTCCCGCGCGATCAACGGCTGGGGCGGGGAAAGGGCGACGGCGGCCGATCCCATTCGGGATGCTCGGCGCTGTAGCGATCCGCAGCGATCTCGGCGCCCTGCCCCAGCAGCGGGCCGAGCCTCCAATAAACCTCGAGCGGCGCGGGGTCTTCGGCGAAGTTCCATCCCTGATCGCGCCTCAGCCGGCCGAGCTGGCCGGAAGCGCGAACGGCATCCGGATCGACCCTCTCCTCCGCCCGCTGATCGGGGGCGACGTAGATCGCATCGACGGGACAATAGAGTTCGCAGAGATAGCAGGTCTGGCATTGGTCGAGCCGGGCGATCCGCGGCCGGCCGCCGCCGGGCTCCGAAACGTCCAGGACATGGGTCGGACAGGCGGCCACGCAGGCGTCGCAGCCCGTGCACCGGTCCTCGAGAATGAGCGCGATCATGCCGCCGCCTCCGCATTCGCCACGGGCTCGAACCGTGTCCACACGGTGTCGAACCCGCCGACGTGTAACCGACGGGCAAGCGCGGGATCGGTCGCCGGCGCATCGGCCCGCAGGTGGATTCCACGGCTCTCCGTGCGCGCCAGGGCCGCTTCATTGCACCAGCGCGCCGTGGCCGTCACGGCCGCAGCCTCGCGCGCGGCGATCGCCGACAGGCCGGCGACGCCGCCGGCGTGGTTCGAGATTTCGCGCCACAGTTCGTCGAGCAACAGACGTGAGGCGTTCAAGGTGTCGGCCCTGCGCCACAGGGCCTTCGTCGGCTCCAGGATTTGCGCTCCGGCGAGCCCGATCGCCGCCTGGCCATCGACGGGCCGCGCGCTCTTCGCGGGCCTCAGACCCGCGCGGCCTGCGGAATGCACGACGCCGTCGGAACGGCGACCGTCCCGCGCGGCCCGTTCCGCGGCGGCTTCGCCGGCGATCAGGCCGGACGTCAAAGCCCAGGCCGAGTTCACCGAGCCGCCGCCGCTCACCGCCCCGGTCACCAGTTCGCGCGTGGCCGCATCGCCGGCGGCGTAAAGGTTCGTCACCGTCGTTTCGCAGGCCTCGCCGGCGATCCTGAGGCCGCCGACGCCGCGGATGGTGCCTTCGCCGAACAGGGTCACCTGGAAGCGGTCCTTGAACAGGTCCAGGCCTCGGCGCTCGAACGGCGGCGGTGTCGCCGGCTGGATCCGCCGAAGGATCGGTCTCAACGCCTCAGGGGCGTCTTGCAGATCGGCGTAGACCGGGCCCGCCGCCAGCGCACGGGCGAGGCTTTGCAGGTGTGCGGCGCCGGCGACCGACGGCAGGATGTCGAGCGGTCCGCCGTCGCCGTCGTAGAAGCGCGCGGCGGTGTAAGGCAGGGTCCGGGTCGAGGCCCAGACTGGCGAAAGCGAATAGCTGACGCTGAACTCCATGCCGGACAGCTCCGCGCCGGCCTCCGCCGCCATCAGGAGACCATCGCCGGTGTT
>Ga0116229_10003202_pt1 | contig 26856 bp, 20 predicted proteins | sample S1TSphgellanicum_3_FD_87313 | JGI IMG/M metagenome (GOLD analysis project Ga0116229, IMG submission 87313) | Host-associated microbial communities from peat moss isolated from Minnesota, USA - S1T2_Fc - Sphagnum magellanicum MG | ecosystem: Host-associated > Plants > Peat moss > Unclassified... | reverse complement strand
CATCACACTGTGTGGCCTTGCCATTTACATTAAAAAAATTTAAGTATCTTAAAGGCAAAAGAAGCATTATGGAAACTCAAATACTTCATCATGCAAAAATATTATCTTCAAAAAATCGTCTAAAAGAAACCAACATCCTTTTAAAGATATTATAACTCTGTAACTAATGAAAAATTATTTTCTTTCATCAAGCCAAAATATCATCTTTCAAAAATCCTGATATAAAAATTAAACCTATTATTATTATTACTTAAGGGCCTATAAAAATCCCTTAAGCTACCATACTCTATAATGAATCTAAACACAATATCCTTGCCTTGTATAGATAATAGTAGGTAAGTAAGTAGGGAACGTTCATTGTTTCTATGTAAGTAGTAGGTAGGTAAATAGGCAAAGAATGTTGAACGTTCCTATGTAAGTAGTAGTAGTAATAGGTAGGTAAATAGGTAAAACACTTACTTGATGGTTACTAAGTAAGTAGATGCATGTGGATGGTTAGTTCATAGTTAACGATGATAGTTAGTTATTGAATAGGAAAAATTACGATGAAAACGTAAATTTTTTGACAAGTATTTTTAAAGTATTTCTTGTCGTTGTTGTTGACGTAGGTATTTGCAGAATGGATGTAAGCATGTGTACCATTCATCTTGCATGGTGTCCAGGCAGGTGCTGATTCACCCTGGGCCGAATCTCTCTCCAATTTTGTAATGGAGAATTGGGTGCAAAACCCACATTACCAAACAAAACAAAGAAGAAGAAGAAGAAGAAGAAGAGAAGAAAACAACACAACACCACCACCACCACCATCACCACCACAACAACAACAACAACAACTGACAACAATCAAGCAAGTTGCAGCTGCATTTTTTGGGTTGTGTTTTCAGCCCATGGGAACTGAATGAAGAAGCACCCGCAACCCCAACTGGCAAGAATCTATCACACAGGCTTACTGACTTACTTGTTTGTTTTTGTTTTTGTTTTGTTTGGTGTTCTGTGTGTTTTCAAACTCATGAGAACTCAACAAGTGCTACAGAAGCTTTGAAGATTGCAACCAACCAGAATCTGCCAAGACTTGGATGGGGGCGGGGGAGGTGTAATAAGCTCATGATCAATCTTGGTTTTCTGTGTGTTTTCAAACTCATGAGAACTCAACAAGTGCTACAGAAGCTTTGAAGATTGCAACCAACCAGAATCTGCCAAGACTTGGATGGCGGGGAGGGGGAGGTGTAAGCTCATGATCAATCAATGTAATGGGGGTGGTGGTGGTGGTCCTTTGCAGCTTTGCTTGATCAGCAGCAGCCAGCAGCAGCAGTTGTGAGAGATTATGGACCTTTTTTCTGACATGATGATGTCCAAAGTAACCTGCCTGCACTCTTTTGTTGGCAGGGCAAGGATGAAAATTTTTGTGTTTAGATTCATTCTAGAGTTTAGTAGCTTAAGGGAATTTTTATAGGCCCCTAGGTAATAATAATAATTATTAATAATAATAATAATAATAATAATTGGTCTATTTATTTTTATATCAGGATTTTTGAAAGGTGATACATTTTGGCTTGTGTTGAAACTTGAGAAATTTAGTTACAGAGTTATATAATAATATCTTGAAGGAATTTTGGTTTCTTTCTTTTAGAGGATTTTTATTTTTATTTTTATTTTTTTGGTGGAAGATTAGGTATATTTTTGCATTGGTGAAATATTTTTGAGTTTTGTTCATAATTCTTCTTTTGCCTTAAGATACTTAAATTTTTTAATGTAAAATGGCAAGGCCACAATGTGACACACTCCTTGTTGTTGTTGTTGTTGTTGTTGCAGGAGTTTCTCTCTACTACACAGACAAATTTAATTTTAAAAATTTTAAAAATTGTGTTTTTTTTTTTTGTTTTTTGTTTGTTTGTTTGTTTGTTTGTTTGTTTGTTTTTTTAATTTTAAATTTTTTTTTGGGTTTGATCAGATGTCAGTTTTTATTCTATGAATGCTAACAAACAAACCAACAAAGAAAGAAGGAAAGAAAGACAGAGCTGACAAACACACTCTTTTTGACTGGCATCCAGAATGCAGAAGAACTAGAACTAGTAGGCAAGGCTAAAAGAAGGGTTTGGGACTTGACATAGTGTGAATCCAGCCAGCAGCTAATGTTGCAAAAAATATGTATGAATGTACTACATACATGGAATCTGATGCTTGAATCATCATGATTATGAACAAGAATTTTTTTTTTCAAATTTCCATTCAACAAAAGGATGTGATAATCACATAGTTAACTTCTATACATGCATGCATGCATGCATGAGAACTCTAATGAATTTTTTTAGGTTGCTTCTAACCATGGTTAACAATCCTGACCTTTTTTCAGGTTGCTTCTAACCATGGTAAAAATCCTGAACCTTTTTTTTTCTTTGCTTCTAACCATGGTTAACAATCCTGACCTTTTTTCAGGTTGCTTCTAACCATGGTAAAAATCCTGAATTTTCTTTTTACGTTGCTCCTAATCATGGTAAAAATGCTGAATTTTGTTTCGTTGCTTCTAACCCACATGTGGTAACCATCCTGAATTTTCTGCAAGTTGCTTCTAACCATGGTAAAAATTCCTGAATTTTCTTCGGTTGCTTCTAACCATGGTAACAATCTTGAATTTCTTAGGTTGCTTCTAACCATGGTAAAAATCCTGAATTTTCTTAGGTTGCTTTTAACCATGGTAAATATCCAATCCTAAGATTAAATCTGTGTCAAAATCTAACATTTTTTTGAGTTGAATATGGCCATGCACTTTCTTTTTTTTAGTGTAATTGTAAGTAGCCTTACATAGCGTAATCGGCTTGTGGGGTTTTTACAAAGCATATTGCCCTTGGAGGTGAGAATTATGTTTCTTTTTTAAATTCACACCATCATTTCACCCCATTTTTCTTGTGATAACTGGCAAGTATTTGGTTTTAGATTTTCCAAACCCTAAAATAATTGGTAGCTTGGAATTGGTGGGTTAGGGCTGATTGACCAAAAAGAGGTGTTGTCAACCTTACTATGCAAATGGATCCTAAAAGCTTTGGAGCCAAATGGTTTGAAACTAAAGACTTTGCTTAGGTGCAAATTGGCTCAATGTATGCCTTCTCAGCATAAGAAATGGGCTGTTAGCCTCAATCAAGCATTAGTAAGAGGCCATGTCTCCTCCCCATTTGGATCTACAATGTGGGTTCAAATGATGAAAGCTTGGAAATGTATGGTAGACAAGCTATAAATTTAATCCATTTTTGTAGGCCAAGTCCATCAAAAGAATTAGTCTATGGTGGGGTTCCTCCTTTAAAGGTTGTGAGTTCAATATTTCCATTTCAAGAACCAAAAAATTGCATAAGACGAAACTAAGGAAAATAAGTGATTTTATGGAATTGAGAAGACACATGTTTTGTGCTCTTGGGAGGTGATATGGACTAGTTCAAGCTTGGAGAAGGTGAATAGTGTAGTTGGCAAAGGATTTTAAAGAGCAATCCCATCATGTTGGAATGAAGAGTTCATTAACCTTACCATGGGCTAGTGGTGAATAATGGCAATGAATTAATTCACTAAAAAGAGTTAGGTTTGCTCTCAATTGGGGTTGAAAAGCTTAGAATTGAAGATGGTATTTTGGGTGGTTCAAAGACCTTGAGTATGACTTAGGATTATGGAGATGAAATGGCCATGAGGAGATGATGAAATATAATGCAAAGTAGGGGAGAAGGAAGGAGCTCAAGCCAAGAAGACAATTCATAAAAAAAAGTACATGATATGTGGAAAAAAGACTCCCATCAAACTTTTAGATGAAGTGGAAGGACATATGGGTGAAACACAAAGCCAAGAAGGAAGCTAGCTTCCTTTGATTGTTATGGTACCAAGCTTTTGCTACCAACTCCTAGAATGGAAAATAGATCAAACCATCCCAATGGACTACCCCTCATGTGACTTCACAACCTTGAAAATTACAACTAGTACCCATAGATCTTAGTAATGCCACATGCAAGGATGGCATGGGAGACAACCTTCACAATTTTGTACTAACTAAAGGCACCTCCCACATCAATTGTACGTTAAAATCACTAAGTTTAAAACAATGTATATTTAGCAAGAGGCTACATATTAACATAAAAAGTTTTAGTTATCTTTGGTTTTTGATTTGGTGCATATGGTTAAAGAAAAAAGACTTAGCATTCGATGATAATGGCTGTCACTACTCCAAGCTTAAAAACATAATTATGTGAGAAGACTTGGAATTGTTGGATATTACGAAAATGATTAAAAGACATTTAGAAGGCGAACACAAACTGCTAAAGTTGTTTGACAAAGTTTGGTGCCCCCATTAAACCATTTGTGTGTGGGATGGGTTGAAGTTTAGGTAGCATTATCAACCACTTGGAACTATGGTAGTTTTATTTCAGAGTGACTAGGGGTTGAGTTCCTTTGCTCTCCTTGTATTAGCTCCCTTTTAATAATGGATTTTTCCATTTGTGCCCAAAAATAAATTGGAAATGGTGTCTTTCATGGGAGAACACGCCAAAACCCACATTTGAGCAATGATGGTTAATCAAATAATGGTTATTTGTTTATTCTTAATTATTGATATTCATGATTATATATCAATTCCAATTTTTTAATTTTTTGAGACCATAGTTATGAAATCAAATAATTGCCCAAAAAATCAAAGAGGATTTTGATGCCATTTTTAGTACCCTCTCAACATTGGTAAACACCACATGGCATTTTTTCAACTCTACTTTCAATTTTAAAAGTTACCAATATGGACAACATTGTCGCATGCACAAAAGAATCCAATTCATTATGCTACATACATTAACCTTCTATCCAAAAAAAGATCGAAACAATCTTTTCTAATGTGATAAAAAATCACACTTTTGTGAAATGTTGAAGGGCAATGTGAAAGGCCTTGATTTGTTTTAGCCATTGAAATTCATCTTTTGCTAGATCCAACCATTAGGAAGGGAAGGTGGCAAGAAAAAACTCAAATAGATAACTTGGATCCATTACCACTTTTGATAATAACCATGATCATATATTTGCTCTTGGCGATCAAAATGACAAACTCAATCATCAACTCACATTGGATTTCATCACGATTGTCATCACCTCCATTGTAACATGGCAAATGCGATTGCCATCAAAAGTCAATAATGAAAAATATTTCATTGTTAGATGCATTTCATCTCCTCGCATTTTGTCACCATCCTTTTCATCTACCACTATGCCATATTGCCACCTTTGAATTCCATTGTCCAAAGTTTGTTTCAAGTTTTCATATGTTTGTAATAAATTAGTAATAAGTATTTCAAATTTCAAAGTCCTTGCCTTCAAAGTGTAATTGGGTTGTGATTTATGTTACAATAATGTCCAAACTTCATTTGTGTTTTTGGCAACCCCATGTGCATTTTATGCATTGAAATCACAACTTACACAATGTGCATTCTAATTTGCTCAAGCCTTTGATCACTTGGATCAATGGGCATAGACTTTATTAATGTAGTTTGGTGGCAAGATTGCAAGTTGTAGCTTAGCAAATTATGAAATTTATTGCAACCTTAACTTGGGGTTTGTGACCAAGGTTGGGATACAACAAAATGGAAATGGGCCTGTCAATGCAATGTTATGTGAACTAAAATGGTTATTATGGTGGCATATTTTGTGATGCACAAGTTATTTTATTTACGTCAATCACTCTTTTTATATATATGTGTAAATTAACTCACCTTGAATTCATGTAATGAATTCATTTGATTTCATCCTAGAGTTCCCACAATTTCTTTCTTTGTGGTAATTAGGGAACGTGTCTTGGGTTTGCATTTTATTGTAAACTAAAAATTGACAAGTTTTTTACCCTTCATATTATTTGACAAACCTAGGGGTGCATTAAAATCTAAGTGGATCTTTTCACACTTTGAACAAACTATGAGGTTGGTTACTAATAATCATTATGTGCATCAAATTTTGAATGCAAAAATAATGTTCAATATATGTGCACACATAAGTTGAAAGTTCAGAACAAAATTGAATATAGCCTTGACGTATGTTTCATTTGCCAATTTCCATTTATAATGCAAAATTTTCATTTCAATTTTAATGACACATTTTTTACTAAAGGAGTTGATGATTTAAAATAAAGTTCACATTGTTGTTATCCTCCATTATTTCTTAAAGCACCTTGCATCCTTTCAAACCTCCTTTGAATTTCAAGTACACATTTTTCCATTTTTGTGTGTATGTGCCAAATTTTTGGATCTATGCCTCTTGATCTTGATCTTCCAATAAGGACTTATCAGTGGTGTAAATTGTAGTCAATCACCCAAGTACCTCTACCTCAAGAAGAGGGAAGATTAATTATTCACGTTTTTTGAGCATTCAATTCTAGTATTCATTATGCCAAAAATGTTTTTTCATGAATAGTCTTATACAACTATTAATTGTCATTTAACCCTAACACCATTGGTGGTGAATAGCTTAACAATGCACCTTTTGTAAAACCGACCTAGAAAGAAAAGAAAATAAAATAAATTTAACATGTTTTCAAACATGAATGGCCTACTAAGTTCCCATGGGTTGAGCTTGTTACAAATCTTGAAAGGATAAACAATGAAAGCATTAGTAATACTATTTAATAATGCTTTTAGGCACTTTAATTTCATTATAATTATTTCAAACTTATTAAAGTCCCATTATAATATATATAACATTGTTGTATAAAACTCATGCCACACTTGGTGTTTAAAGCATAGTTTGTAACATTGTACTTATATTAACCTATGCTCCATTTAGCATTTTGTCATCATGAAACTAACATCATCACTTTAAATTTTAACAAAATTTCAACATTGAGTCCACATCAAACATTGACTATTAGGCACCATTTCAATTTCAATAGTAAAGTTGTGAATGTTAAACATTTCCTTCTTCCTTTTGGTTGTAGTTTTTCTTAAACTTTCTTGTGATGACATGCTACATGTAGGTGATCATTTGGAGTGAAATGTGTTGTTGTTGCGTGCTACCTTTAGGTGTTTGTTTTTTGAGATTCATTGTTGTTGTTGCGTGCTACCTTTAGGTGTTTGTTTTTTGAGCTTCATTATTGTTTTGCTATTTCCTTTTAGTACGCATTTCAAATTTTTGTTTTGTTTTCATGTGTTAAAGAAGATAGTTGTTGTCATGTGTTGTTATTTTTTTATTGTTGTGGCATGTTGTGCACATGTGTTCTCTTTGAGTGAAATGTGTTATAGTTATTGTTGCATGCTATTTTTAGGTATTTCAAATTGTGGTACTATTTCACATGCTTCTTTTAGGTATGCATTGAAACTCCATTTGCTACTTCCTTTTGGTATGCAATTCAAACTCCATTTATATTGTGTGCTAAACAACTCCATTGTCATTGTTGGTTTTGATTCCACATATCCTGTAGAACTTCTTTTTTTATTGTAATTTTTTTGTTGTGTTTGCATTGCATATGTGGGTATAAACTTTACAGCTTCATAATGGTTCTTGTTCATTAGCTCTACATTGAAAGAGTTTTGTTGTGAAAAATTGCAATTGCATTCCATCATTTGGGTTACCAAACTTTACGATTACAACTATTGTTTAAGGGTTGGAAGAGCAAATAGGAACCACATTGACTACATTGGCCTTCTTGCACAATTTGCAAGTATGTATGCATGTGTGTATGTACATGAGTTTGTTGTTTGTGCCAATGGAAAACCTTTGTGTGACATACATTTGTTTTCAATCTCAATGTTTTTTTTATCACAAATGTTCTTTTGTTTATGTAAGTTTCACCATGTTTAATTATCATGGACTAATATCAATGGTCATTGGTGATTGGTGGTTTTGTCATTTTGGTTCAAGCTTTGTAGTAATTATGTACAATGTCCCCATCAAGTCACCCTATGTTGTTAGCTACAATTCTATCATTGTACATGGAATTGTATCTGAAATTTGATTTCATACCAACATTTATTTCAATATATGATTACATGATGTCATGTAGTTTGTTAACATTTGGTGAGGAGTTGGGACATTGGGTGAAATTGTATTCAATGACATGGTTTAGTCATTTTTTGCTGATAAAATATGATAATAAGAGTTGGAATGAACAATTTCGAATGCCAAAAAATACATTTATGGACATTTGTATCCATGCGAAACATATGATTTCAAATTAAGGTACAAAGTATAAAAAGGAAATCCTCATTCTAATTTGATTTTCACATGTGACCAATAAGTTTGCACAAGGTGTAAACATCTTAACTTGTACTCAAGTGTTTACTATTGGGTGTTTTATTCTAGTGATAATGGTAATCAACATAACGTTCAGAAAATTCATAAATTAACTTGTGGGTAATAAGATGTAAATTGTCATGTTGGATTTCAAAAATTGGTGTGGAATGCTTAGTATGATGGGCTTTATAAATGAAAACCATAATTGTATAACAAAACCAATTAGTGTTTTTTTGAAGGATTATTATTATCGAAAGACAAGGGTTTGTAACATTATAGTTCATGCAATGGTTGACAATTAGAAAAGGTTCCTAAATGTTTTCGTAAGGTTGCTTGGGATTGTGAATGATTCATGTGTGTTGAACAAGTTTAAGTTGTATCAATATGCAATACATGCGAGGCTTTTTGACATGGTTGTTTGGTCAAAAGACAATTTCCATATGGAGAGCCAAATATATATGGAATGCTTATATATATACTTGACAATAAAGGTTACCCATTGTTTTTTTCAAATGGTTCATGACACCACATAAAAAAAAAGGGAAACAACACTTAATGTTGGAATTGTTGTATGATCGTAAACATAAAAGGGGGAGTGTTGCAACTCTAGCCTTGGGTTCGCGACCAAGGCAAAGGCTTGCAAGAGGGCGAGACAAGAGGGAGACTCGGGAAGCACATCTTATACTCCCGGAAGTGCAAGAGAGTGTGAGAGAATGAACCTTCACACTCCCAAGGCAACTCTCACTTGGGGAGTTGGAGTCCTGAAGGACTTTCGAATTGTCAAGGAGTGATTGCAGGGGTCAAAACCCATTGGATTAAAGAATTATTTATATCATTGAAAAGCTATTGAAACATATATGTCTAAAATGGGCTCGCATCACCCATTTGGACATCTAAAACATAAGTTATGGCCAAAAGAAAGGTCGGGAGTCAAATTGGCAGTTTGACTCCTAACCACTAAAAGTCGGGAATCGACCCAATTTCCTTGCGTGCAGGTGGCATGTGACATACCATTGGAAAGATTTCGATGAGGGCTACAACGTTTCTTTGGACCTCATCTCAATCGAAGGTCTGCACACAAAGTTATGGGCCCCCAAAGTTGCAGGAGTCCCAACTTTGGGAATTTCAGGACTCCCATTTGGGAGTCCCGAGACAAAAGGCCATTTGGATGTGGGCCTTGTGGAGAGGCACATAGTATAATATAAAGGGGAAGGTGGTGGCTTCCCCCAAGTCTGGGCCGTGGTGAATTTTGTGAGTCCAAGTTGCCTGTGGCTTGTTTTAGCACCAAAAGTGTTTTAATTATGCAATAACCACCTTGTGTTAGTTTTGTGCAGGTTTGTGTGAATAATTAATGCTAATCACTCATCCTAGTCCCATCCCGAAACTTTAGCACACCCTTCTACCCTTTCAAAGTGCTTCAAGCCAAGGAGCGTGCCCCGATTCCTTACTCTTCCACTATTTTTAATTTGAACTCACATTTGAGTCCATTAAGGAACCTGGGGTGTGTCAGGGAGATTAGTTGTGGAAAAAACCTTTGAATTAATGAAAGAAATTTTCATATTAAAATTTCAATAAAAAAAATTGCATGTAATTATAATTATGCTTGATATTTTTAGTGTTTATTTCTTGTTACAAAATTTAATACTCAATAGGAAAGAGGTAAATGTTGAAAAACTCATTCAAATGATTGAAATGGAAGTTGTAACACAAGATGCCAATTATGCATTAAATGGATAAAATCATTGTGAAAAAGATGTTTGAATATAATTCAAAAAAAATTCAAAGGAACAACATCACTAGAACTTGGAGACCTACCTTGGTGTTCAATGCAATTAAAAGTTTCTAACAAATCAAAATGGCAAATGCATGAGGTATTCAATTTTGTCTTATTTGAATCTTTTCAATTCAAATGTCTATAATTACAAAACCTTTATTTATTTTAAGTTCATGAGTTCATATCTTCATGTGAAATAATATTCATGTCTTATTGAACTTGGTGTAGGTGTTGTATTGCCATCACATTTTCATAGCAATATTTTATGATTACAAGGCCCATTATTTATGTGATCCCTATGTTTTGTCGAGTTTTATTGATTTCTATGTCTTGGACTTTGAAATACTCTAGATCCTTTTGTAAAATCTTTTTTGTGCTTAAACGTGTTTTTTTTTAATTCATAGATTATCTTCATGGATTTCGTTGATTAATTCAACCAAAGCCACATTACTTCTTTTAATTACTTCTATTAAACATTTGTGGGTGGATGTTGATTTTCTTTTTACACATGTTCTTTCCTCACATGGCAATGAAATTGAATACCATAAGCATTGTTTGCAACTAGTTTTGAATTGCTTGATGCACATTACAATATGGTAATACTTTTAGCTCTTCTTGGATTTGGTTATGTTGCTTATCTTAGCTGTATTGGATTTGAGGTATCAAATTATCTTTTTTCTAAAATGGGATTTGCATTTACATTTGGAAACATGGGTTAAAATGTTGAACTTTGTTGAACTATAGTTGTCCTTGGGGTTTTTAGTTCGATTAAAGGTAAGAAAAATTTGTTGGTTTACCCTACGGATCTTATCCAATTGTGTGAAGATTCAAAGGCATTGCCTCAATTATGCTTTACTTCCAATGTTTCTACATATGATTATATCATGAGTAACAAGAAATCTAATACATATATTTCAACTATTTCTTCATTTATTCAACTTTTCAATGAACTCAAGGTCATTGCATAGCAAAGAATCATGGTAATTGTTGCATGGTACACATTGTCATATGGGTTCATGAAATTTTGTATATGTGGTGTATTGAAACAAGATCTACTACTCATGAACGAGGCAATGAACTCAAAATACACTTTGTTAAAGTCTTGGGGCAAGCATTATTTGTTTTTGTCTTCTATACATATGTCCTAATATTTTTCATTATGTCTTGTTACCATTCATGTAATCATGTATATATTAACTTTTAGTTTCCATACAAAGACCCCCATTTATCCTTGTCCATTGCAATGATGCTCATAATGATCATTGACCATTACAACTTTTGAGATGTGCCTCCATTTTGTAACTAATGTTTCCATGTTGTGCCATGAATCAAAAACTTCCAAGCTAGTTTCATGCTCAATTTTCTTTGCATTGATGAGTGTAATGATTTCAAAATTTTCTTAATTGGCTCTTGGTTTTCTTATTTGATTTCAAAAGATTTGATGAATTTACAACTTTTTATTTCCCTTTACTCTTACAAGATGGACCCAACATCCATGCACTATTTCTAATGAGATTTATGAAATATGTATGGAATGTCAAATCCTTTCATCATTCTTTTTTTTAAAAATTACAAAGGTTTGTTTCAATTTCTTGAAATCTTGTTTCCTTGAATTTTGTTTTGGGTTTATTTATGCACAAAGTAATTGAAACCATAGTTTTAAGGAATTCAAGTTACTTAGGGCACTATTTGTATCACTAATTGTTGAAGCCATTAAACTTGATGTTTGTGTTATTTGTTGAAGGCATTCTACTTTATATTGAACCATTGCAAGTTAATAGTTGATGATGTTATTGGTTGGAGACTCCTAAAAACCAACTAGTGTTCATTGTTGACAAACGACATTTTGGTTCATGTAATGTTGGTTTAATGTTAGGTAGCAACACATGTTTGGATTCTACAATTATTTATCACCCTAATAATTGAGATACCATTATCACTACTACCACGTGTGGTGTGGGCATAAGTACATTAAACATTTTTGACATTAATTGAAATTACCATTTTGAAACATGTAAAATTAGGGCAAAAGCATGGTTAGGTGGTTCAAAAGTGTTGTTTGAGAGTCCATAATCTAGCACTAACGATTTTTTTACAATTTTAACAATTATCAAACCATAAATCCAATAATTATCCCTATGCTTTTAATCATAAATATTAATAAACCAACTTATGAATATTTTTAAACATGCGATTGATCAAAAAATCCATCCAAAAGATTATAATTTTTAATGTGAAATGCACTCTCAAGGATAAAAATTACAACAATCATATCATTTAAGACTTTTAAAAATTAGAAAAATATATATATTATGAAAGTTTCAATGCATTTCACTAATAAATTTTTAAGATGATGATGTTTTATTTTTTATTTTTAATTTTGACACTACTTTGACATATTTTTTGAATCCACATTTTTCATTTTTTCTATGTGATAGATGTAGTGTTGTCATTTCAAAAGTCCATTACAAGTCCATCATCTTTTTAGAATTCATCCAATTTTTTTTTGATAATTCTCATTAAAGTCTATGACAACATAAAATAATTTTAAAAATGACAATTTTAATTTTGAATATGGCTTTAAATTTTATGTTTGTGTGGAATTTGAAAAAATTATAAGTGTGATAGTCCAAATTGTCCACCTATTCATGCTTTCACCCATTAAACATTAGTTACACATGGTGTTAGTTGTTTTATTATGACCTTACCTTTTGGTCTAATGTTAGAATGTACACACAATGCTTCTTCAAACATGTGAATTTTCCATTCTACATTTTCATCATTTAATGGAATGATTCAAAAATTTGTTATGACTTGGAGTTGTAGCATGTTATAAGTAGCTCTAGTTTCACAAGTTGGAACTTTTTCATGAGTCCATGTTTGTGTAATGGATGGACTTCAACATTGATTACAAATTATGTATTGTCTCTTTCATCATTATTGTTCATAGAAATATTAATGTAATTTATTAATTTGTAAGTCCACCTTCCATTATAATTGGCAAAGTTCATTTATGGAACTTTCTTGAACAACATCAAATGTAATATCTACAATAACAAAATCTTCAAGTTTTTTTTGTTGAATTTGAGAGCTTGTATGGCATTAATTTTATTTTTTGTTGTCGACCTTTAAGTTGCTATTGTTGAACACTTTGCACAAAAGAGATTGCAATTTGGGTACAATTGCAAACAACAAGCCAAAAATGATGTCAAATTGTGTTCAAAACTATGTTTTTTTTTCATACATGCCTGAGTGGTGCCACTTTAATGGCATGTTAATTATGGCAAGTTGTGTTTTATGACTACTATGGATGTTGAAAAATCTAAATTGAACTATTGAGTTTTTTGATTTTGGGTTTTGATTTGAGCAAATAAACTTTAAAGTTAAATAGGTGCCCTATCAAACATTATTAATTTCACAAAGGGGCTCTTGATTTTCATGATATACAAAATTTTCAATGTTTAATTTTTGGTAGTAGTAAGGGACTATTAGACACATATTAAAAAAACACTCAAAATATAAGGAATTTATGACTTGATGTTTTTTTTCCAAAAATAAATAAATTTGGGTCTATTTGATGTTTATGAATCTTTTATAACATGTAAATGTGATGCAATGTAAATGGTGTTTAAAACAAAATTGTAATTTGTAATGCAAAAGATTAAAACTCAAAATAGTTCACATGTTTTTGGTATGATTTGAAGTTGTGATCATTTTTCAAAACAAAACACATAAATCTAATGCAAAATCTTATATTAAAAAAATCATATTTATTCAAAAATGATTAATAAAAAAATGTGATATATTGGAGAAACTATAATAAGTAAAAATAAAAAAATAATAATTATAAAAAAGAATTCTAAGATTTTTTGTTTTTTGACAAAAAAACTGTGGTCCTTTTAGACAGAGTAAACATATTGGCTCACTGATTTATGATTTCACCCATCTATTAGTTCCATACGCAAAGCTTTTAGAGTTAAAAGCTTTTGATGAGCAACTTGGAAGGATTGTGGTAACAAATGAAAAAACTTGGATTCATGTGATTTTCATTTGGTTAGGGTGCAATGCAAAATACAAATTGATTAATGGCATGGCTATGGCTTGATGGATGTCCTTATCGCTATAAATCTTTGGACAATTGGCTTATCAACTAATATGGTACCCTAAAAAGCATTATCCTTCATATGTTTGTCCATGAAATCAAAAGAACCATGGTCTTGTAGAGGCATTAGGAAAGAATTACTCGTATGTTTTTTTAAAGTAGAAAGAGGCTAATGTTTTAAAAGGAACTCGAATTCATGTGGTTTTCATTAGGTGGGATCAAGGACAAACTCCAGAGTGACACATGGTAAGGCTATGGCTTGATGGAAGTCCATAGTGTTGTAAACCTTTTGTATCAACCTTTGTTTTTGTGCAAAATTTTGACAAAAGAATGTCGCAAATTCAATAATTCTAACTTACACTTAATTTGCACCCCTTAATGTACATGTAACAATTCCAATGCCACCATCATGTACTTCAAAATTTAAACTTCAAAAATTGTCAAGACATAGAGCCATCCTACCAAAATGCAACTTGGGGAAGATTGTCACTTGAAACCACCATGCTTAGATAGCTAAAGGCCAAATGAGCAAAATCAAAGGAACCCAAAAAAAATTTGTTGGAACAATGGCATTCAGCCTTTTGGAAATGATCAAGATCATGGTAATGAGATTTTTCCAATAGTACCAAACTAATGTGAAAAGGGGATTGGGAACATGAATATGTATCTAGACTCTAGAGCTAAGTACATATAGTGCTTTTGGCCAAGTGGGCCATTTTATTTGTCCTTGTGGCCTAGTCAAGTATATATAAAAAGCACTATATATAGTCTTTTAGATCTATCCTTCCATTCTCCATATTCCCTAGTAAGCTATAAGCCTCACCCAATTTACATTACTACTCTTGTCCATTCTTGAGATGATGGTAGTTGTTGGCCTTTGAAATTACCTTTGAAAATTGACTAATGTTCTTTTACTAGTCACTCCTTTGGGAAATAATTGATTATTGTGGTTTTACAAATCACTATTTGAAATTGATTAATATGCTTTTTCCTAATCACTTATTTGAAATTATTTTACGTGCTTTTCTCCTAATTAGTACTTTTTGCAATTGATTAATATGCTTTTTCCTAATCACTCATTTCAAACTAATTAATGTGCTTTTCTCCTAATTACCACTTTGCAATTGATTAATTTTCTTTTTCCTAATCACCCATTTCAAACTAATTAATTGCGCTTTCTCCTAATTACCACTTTGCAATTGATTAATGTGCTTTTTTTCTAATCACCCATTTCAAACTAAGTAATGTGCTTTTTTTCTCCTAATTACCACTTTGCAATTGATTAATGAGCTTTTTTTCTAATCACCCATTTCAAACTAATTAATGTGATTTTTTCTCCTAATTAAAGCTTTGGAATTGATTAATGTGCTTTTTTTCTAATCACCCATTTCAAACTAATTAATGTGCTTTTTTTCTCCTAATTACAGCTTTGGAATTGATTAATGTGCTTTTTTCTAATCACCCATTTCAAACTAATTAATGTGCTTTTTTTTCTCCTAATTACAGCTTTGGAATTGATTAATGTGCTTTTTTTTTTTTCTTTATCATCCATTTGAGAGTAATTAATTAAATTTATAAAAACAAAAATTCATCATCCCTTTTCCCTTCGATAATTTAGAGAAAACGGTGAAATGTGATTTTCTCCTTGTCGGCCTTTAGGAGGCACATAGAGATACATGTATGTTAGACTCTCTCTTTCTTTCTTTTTGTGGTGAAAAAAGTTCTCAAAAAGCACACTCAAAGGAAAGGAAAGGAAAGGGGAAGAAGGAAAAAAGGTCACAAAAGGTTAAGGACTTTTCATTGATGGAAAAGCATACTTGTCTAACACCCACTCAGATTTTTTCTTTGAGAGTGTGTGTGTGTGTGTGTGGATGTGTTTTTCCATGAATGAATAAAGCATATAAAAGTACCCAAATGCACCGCCGCACCAATTTTATAACATACATGATAAAACCTTTGTTCCACATACAAGAAGAAGAAGAAGAAGCCTTGCTGATGATGAAAGAAGGAAAGTCGAGGAGGCCCAAAAAGAGTTGCAAAAAGAGGAGAATGGATATGATTAGCCTAGCATGTGAAAGAATAGAGGCCCCCCTTTTTCATGATTCTTGTTTTGGACACTACCGAATCCCCCAAAGTTGATAAAAGTACCAACTAAAAAAAAGAGAGAAGAAAAAAAAACCATAATGTAGAAATCTGGAATTTCTTTTTTTTTTAATAAAAAAATTAGGAATTATTAATATTCAATTTATGGGGATTTTTTTGGCAAAAAAAGAAAAAAAATCATTGAATTTACAACCTTTTTTTTTTGTTTTTTTTTGTTTTACTTTCCTTCAAATTTTCACAACAAGTGCCAAATTTCACACCTGAAAAAAATAAAGAAAAAAGAAAAAAGAAAAAAAAGGCTGCTCCTAATCCAACTCTAGGAGACATTTGTGAAGTTATATGGGCTTTTTATTAGAATATAATTTGGGTTGGGATATTGCTTGCAAGTTGTTGAGATATTATTAGGTTATCATGAAAAAGTACTTTGTTGTCTTTACTTCCTTGTCCATTTCCCATCCATGGAACCAACCCATACTTCCAATCCTTATTGTTGTTGTAGTAGTACTCAATTTTGCCCCCTCTTCTACTTTGCAACAATTATCATACTTAGACTTTGCCATCATGAGGGGGTTGAGCTTTCCTCAAAGGCATCACATAAACAAAAGGAAAATGGGCAGGTTAACGGATCAGGATGAAGGATCAAATAAAACAATTGAGGGCGCACGGCGTAAGTAGTTGGTGCGTATGGGTCACTTCTTTTCAAGGCCTTACATTTGGTGTTATTATTACATGGATGATGAAAAATACACATGTATTTGGTCGAAATGTGACCAAATGTGACCATATTCAGTTCAAACTGAAGTTTGCAAGTGACTTGTTACACTACTCATCAAAGTATTCACTAGGAGGGATTCTAAAGCCATTCAATTATTTCAAAAGACCCCACCAAAGTTAAATAAAATAACGTTATATAGAGTACATAAAATCTATTTTCCATGACATCCTATTTGTGGTAGGGTCCCCTACTAGTCCAAAAATAATTTAAAATAATTTCAGTTAAATCTCATTGTTGTGTAAGACCATCTCCATAGGAGATTGAAAGTGGCCAAATTTGAAGTTTAGAAAAACAAAAAACTCAATGAGATTTTTCCCTATGGAAATGCAAGATTAGAAAAACTTCATTAATCTTCAATTTAGCCACTTCAATCTCCATAGGAAATCTGAAGATTAGAAAAACTCGAGAGATGAGAATGCTAATTAATAGGATGTGAAATTTAACTCTTGATCAAAGAGAAGGGGAGCTTAAATTTTACGGATGAAAAAAATAAGCACCAAACATGACACTACATTCTAAAGGTGATGTGAAATTCAACTCTTGATCAAAGAGAAGGGGAGCTTAAATTTTACGAATGAGGAAAATAGGCACCAAACATGACACTACATTCTAAAGGTGATGTGAAATTCAACTCTTGATCAAAGAGAATGGGAGCTTAAATTTTACGGATGAGGAAAATAGGCACCAAACATGACACAATTCAACTCTTGATCAAAGAGAATGAATGGGAGCTTAATTTTAGGGATGAGGAAAATAGGCACCAAACATGACACTAGAGTCTAAAGGTGGAAATGGTACAAAGAAAGTCATGGGGAAGTGATGGGTGGTGCCTTGTATTGAGAAAAATAGAGAGAGGGATTTATTCAATGGAGAAAGTGCCTTGAGAAGTAAAGTCATTTGGTACACACTATATACACAAAACTACCAACAACCCAAAGAAAGGCAAACCATGCAAGAGAGAGAGAGAGAGAGAGAGAGAGAGATTGAACTCGGTGGTTAGTTGTTAGTTGTTATGCCATGGAAGACAAGCAAACACTTTTGACACTTTATTAGCTTTCATGAAGTAGTAAAGGCTTTGGACTTAAAAAGCTCTAACAAGTAAGTAACAAAGAAGGTCAATGATTTCATTTCATATCTCACATTCATCTCGTTTCATACATCTACTACTTCGTTGTTATGGATGGAACTCATATTATTTTGATCCTATATTATTGCAATTTAAAAAATAAAATCTTATTGTAACGAATTGCAAATTGTTATGTACAAAAGTGATTGAAATAATCTCTAGTGCAATTAGGTTTAAAAATTAAGTAAATAAAATGAATGCAAATATATACGAATGGCACGGGCAACTAACTAACCTCTTTTGCATTTTTTGCCTTTAGTATATTAGTCTTCTTGGAACCTTTGTAGTGGGTTTCATTATGTAGTAGTAGTAGTGTTCACCACTTGGTTTCCTTTCTTCATCCGAGTGTCTCATCCACTACTAGCATAATAAAATCACAATTTTCCATCCTAAAGCTTGAATGGGTACTACTAACATATGTCATCAAAATCTCATAAATGATTAATTATGTGCTATATAGATAATTGTCCCCAATTTATTTATATTTATATTTATTTATTGATATTTATAATTATTTATTTAAATAAAAATGAAACACAAATCATCCCAAAGTTTTTTTAGCCAAAGTTATGAAGAAGTTCATTTACCCAAACAATTATTCAAAGTTTGTATTATTTTTGGGGGAGTGCCCCCCACCATTAGAAGAAAATATTAACAATCAACACAAAATCTCTTTCTATATCATTATTATTATCTTAAAAAATGCCACAAAATGTAAATTTCATTCAATTTCAATATTAGAATATTCTTGAAATTTCAATATTTTCCTTCACAAATTGTTTGGTATGTGGAAAAAAAAAAAAAAACCCAAAAATTGAATTTTATTTCAACATTTCTTGAAAATATCATAATTAGTGTCAAAGCTGCTGCTGTTGCCAAGGGTAGTAGGGTAATTATATTATTATTTGTAGAAAAAAGGTTGAAAATTTCGATTTATTATTATTTATTATTTTTGAAAGAAAAAAAAAAGTGTACAGAGAAGGAAAATTAAGAAATCATTTGAAATATTCTATTGTTTTTGGGACATGAAACCAAATTAAATTATTCAATTATTTATTCAACAAATATGTGTTTTTAAAAAGCTGCCCCTGTACTCTAGATTTCTTTTCTTAAATAGGTAAAAAAAGTAATCTGGCGATTTTCAAAAGTAAAACAAATCGCCAGATTTCTTTTACCTATTTTAGTTTTCAGTTCATAGCCATACTATGTTGATTAAAGAGAGTTGTACTTTATATATTTGGTTTATCTATAGCCATATTTGGCGAAAATTTCATAAGGTTGATCTCCAATATTATTTTTCTAGCTCTTCATATGGATGATTGCCACTTAATTAAGTTACATAATAAAATTTAGGTAGTGGTAGAACCTGTGTTTTTTTTTGATAATTTTGTGATGTTTCTCAAGTGGGGATCATCCATAAGAGTATTTAGCCAGATATGGCGATATTAAAAATATGAAAGTAGAAAATTCTTACGTACCCAGTTTCTTGACCCTTCTTGTTCCGAGCTTCCAGCTCTCCATCTCCATCTCCTCCTCCTCCTTCGCCTCTTCCTCTCCGTCTTCTTCCTCTTTCTTCTTGAATAATCTCAATCAGCTTCAATCTTTGTTTCCTGCATTTTTCCCCCTGCATTTTTTTTCTCTTTTTTCCCGTCAATTTGAGCTTTGGAGGATCTGATTTAGATAAGAGAGGCAATTGATTTGCTGCTGACATGACGCTGTGTTAGAGCGAGCTGGTTTTTGCTCCTGTTCTTGTGTTGTTGTTTGATTGTTTGTTTGTTTTTTTGGATTTTCCGACTCGGTTTTTCATGTGCAGGAAAGCTTGCGAGTTGTTGCTTGAGGAGAGAAAGGTAAAGAAGAAGAGGCGGGCGAGAAGAGTTGGAGGATTTGAGAGAGAGAGAGAGAGAGAGAGAGAGAGAGAGAGAGTTTGTGTGTGTGTGTGTGTGTGTTTTCTCTGTAAACAAAACAAACCATGAGGATACAGTGTGATTCCTGTGCGAAAAGCGTGGCTTCAGTGATTTGTTGTGCAGATGAAGCTGCTTTGTGTGCTGATTGTGATTCCAGAATTCACACTGCAAACAAGCTGGTGAGCAAGCACCAGCGTGTTCCGTTTCTTCCTGACCCGGACTCACCACCTCGCTGCGACATTTGCCAGGTCTGTCTGTTGTTTCTTTCTGTTATGAACCTTGCTTGCACTCTTCTCTCTCTCTCTCTCTCTCTCTCTCTTCTCCTCCTCTTTTGTAAGTCTTTGCTCAATCAATCAATCCATCCTCTGCAACTAACACCTCTGCTTGAACCGAAGAGGACAAGATTTGCAGACTCCTCCTTCAATCGTCCTGCTGAAGAACAAGAAGAAAGAAAGAAAGAATAATGTCATCAGATCAGTATTTTTCTTCTTCTTCTTCAGGACGAGGAAAGAAGGAGCTCGCTCCGAAACCGTTTACAGAGTCTTTCGGTGTCCCGCTGAAGAAGAAGAAGAAGAAAGAAAGCATACTCTCATCAGATCAGTATTCTTCTTCTTCTTTTTCGGAAGGAGCTCGCTTTGGAATCCGATGCAGACAGACGCTGTGCTGCCTTCCCGCCGTTTTTGTGTTTTCTTTGTGTTTTGTTTGTCTTTCGGTGTTTTGCGATTGTTGTTCTTGGTGTTCTTGCGGTGGTGTTTTTTCTTGTTGCAATTTCATCTACGACTTTCTTCCCGTCCATGGTTCCTTGCTTGCTGTGTCGTCATTCCATTGTTGTAAACTCTTTTGCTACAAAGACGCTGCTGCAAATCCATTATATTGGAGAGAGTCTTGCGGCAAATTGGAACCTCCTACACGTATAGTTCAGTCTCATATAATGGATTTGCAGCGTCTTTGTAATGGTGCTGCGAAGAACAACAGCATCCGAACACTCTTGACTAAGCCTAGATCGAAGCTTCTGTCAAGGAAGAGAGAGAGAGAGAGAGAGAGAGAGAGAGAGAGAGGGTTCTTCTGACTGCCAACTGATTTCTGTCTTTGGTTCTGGATTTCTTTGCAGGAGAAACTGGCATTCTTCTTCTGTCTAGAGGACAGAGCTCTCTTATGCTGCAACTGTGATCTTTGCATCCATAATGCAAACGCCCTTACCGGCAAACATAGACGGTTTCTGATCCCAGGCACTCGTGTGTCTCTTGGTGCCGTTCCTGCAGTAGAGGACAAATGCACTACTACAGAGCAGCCTTTGACTCCGGAAGAAGAAGCAGAAGCAGCTTCTTATACATATCCAGCAGCAAAACCCAGTCTTTCTTTCTCTGAAACCCTTTCTCCAAGCTTGAAATCTGGTGAAGGACTGCCGCTGCTGCCCTCTTCTTGTTCTTGGCACAAATCTAACAACAATGAGGGAAAAACAACAACAATAACAACAGCTATGATGAAACCAGAGGCTGCAACTCTTTCCAGGCTGTCTTCTTCTTCTTTTCTTCCACCTGCTAGCAACAATCTGATTACACCTAGAAGGTTTCTTCAGACCAGTGGAGGCTCTGCAGCATCCTGCTGCATCACCACCACCACCTCCCAAATGTCCTCTATGCCATCGTCTTTCCACATGGAACAACAACACCAGCAGAGCTCTGGTTTGATGCGCTGCAAGAGTGGCAGCATCACCGAGTTTCTAACTGATGCCATACCTGGTTGGCAAGTGGAGGAGCTGCTCCTCAACTTGCCAGAGCTCACCACCACCGGAGGAGGTTACACCATCTGCGATGGTGGTGGTTCTACTAATAAGGTAATGAAATCTTTCCCAGTGTAGCTTCTTCACTTCATTCAGCATCTTGGTGGGTTAAAATGTTCATCTCTGCAATGGATTTTTGTATATGACCCTTTTGAGCGATTTACTGTATGCAATTTTACTACTCCAGATTCGATGCAACTTCTTCTTCTCGGTCATGTTGTGGATGTGATAAGATCAGTCTATGGTAGGAAAATAGACATGGGTTTTGGAGTTTGCCACGACAGTTTGCCTTGAGATCATGTTGGGAGGTTTTGGATTTTTTTGCAGCTGCAGTTTTGCTTGAGATAATAATAATGCTGAGGTTTGTGAAATTGCTGGTGTGTCCTCTTTTTTGATTGCAGGCAGAGGCATTGAGTCTTGAAGAGTTGGACTGGATGATGCCACATTGTACTTTACAAGGGAACCAACAAGTGTTTGTGGATGCAGTACGTGAGGTCCCACAGTTGCCACCTCTTCCACAAACACCTGTACTGCCAGAGCCAGTCATGATGCCCTGGCTTGGCAGGGTGGTCAGTAGTGGGAGTCTGAAAGTGAAAGGGAATCAAGAAGCAATACTACCTGTCGAAACATTTCTCGATGCATTTGTTGTCCCTGACCTTGGCGCCCAACAACAACAATCATCACAATTCCTGAAACGAAGACGGAACTTTTAGGGTATGTCTGAAGTAGTAGTAGATGTGGTAGATGTCACCAAAGAGGCTGTGATTTGTGACACACAGTCTTGCCTGTAGATACCTTAGTGTTTTCTGGAAGTAAAGAAGCTGGCAATGCTGAGGAGTACTCCTAGGAACACACAGCAAATGTATGTACACATGCCACAGGTACTGAGCAGGAACCCATTTTTTTGGTTTGAAGGGCAACTGGAGAGGTGCTACAAATGGAGAAATCTGAGTGATGCATCACCATCTCTGCCTGACTTAGTTCTGTGGGGGGTTTTTATACTTTGGAGAGTTTTTTTTTTAGTGGAAGTCTCAGATACTCCCATGCTCTTGCTTTGCGAGGGACTCTGCTTTGTTTTCAAGAACCAAGGTGTCAAGGTACAATGCGCATGTACGTTCTTCCATTGTCACAGTCAAGGGTTTTGTGAAAGTCTTGAGGAGTTTACAGTACATGGTTTGTAGAATTACTCAAACAAGTCTATTTAGCTGCTGAAGTATGATGGGAGCTTGTTTCCAAACCTTCAGTTGGAGACACTTTTTTTGCCATGTAATTACACCCAGCTTTTGGGTTAGTGGTGTGGAGTGTTTTTGGAAAACTATTCATTTTGCTGAAATTCCATCTCGTCATTCCTGAGTTTGCAACTCATCAAATGATTAGTAAGAAGAGTTGTGCATGGCGTGTGAAGTGTTGGAAATCGTATGTTCTTTGCAAAGTCACAATTGGTGATAAGATGCTAGTTATATTTTTTTTAGATGGTTGTGGTCTGCACCTTGAAGACTTGTGGTGGAGACTAATGGAACTCCACCAGCAATGTGTTGCCAATTGCTGAAAGTCTTTTCAATTTAAGAACCTCATGGTTTCTGTTATATGCTCAACTGATCAGCTTTTAAAGGTTCATCCTCGAGGCTTCTCCAGCTCTCTGGTTTCAGAAAGATAAGCAGAACCCCTGCCTGACATTTTCTATATTTGCTATGTTCAGTTTAATCTCTGTTGATCGTTTTGTTTGTTTTACTTCGGTGATCCTGGCCGAACGACTTTAACATCTTTGGTGGCATCAGGAGGAGAATTGGAGATGGGTTTGCGGTAATCCCAGATCAGGATTGCTCCTTCCTCTCCAACTGATACAATCTTCTGCTGGTTGGGGCTGATCTTGACCTGCAATCATTCCACGCTAAGTCATTCTACCTCATAAAAGTCCCATCTCTTATGTTCTTCCAAGCACTTATGTTCAACTGCCGCTGCTGTATTTCGTGGAGTGTAGATTTCAGGACTAGTGTATACATAAAACAACAGTTTCAAAAGGAGATGAGGATTTAAGATGCTGTTTGTTGTAGACAATGAAATCCAGAGAAAAGTCCCCTTCAAGATTTGTGGAAACTTTGGACAGACAAATTGTGGAGAGAGGGGGTGAAGAAAGGGAGGATCAATCACCTTAGTGATGGGCCCACTGTGACCAAGACCCACAAAGTAGCAGTGGCCTTCATCATAGTTCCACAGCTTCACTTCCCTATCTACACCGCCGCTCACAAATCCTTCCCCATCTGGGGTGATGTCTAGGCAGTTCATTTCTGATGACAGTGATCCATCTATCAGCCGAATCGCTTGGCAATCATACGCATCCCAAAAGGTGATCTGCAAAGCCCATTTGTAACCTGAAATCATTTTAGTGAAGAGTGGAGGAGTCTTTAGCAAAATTGTTGGGTTTTTTTTTCAGCTCACTCGATAACTCTATTGGTGTTTAAAGCTTTTGGTAGGTAAACTGAAAGTATTATTACCTTACGGTCGGTGCCAGTGGTGAGGATCTGGCTTTCATCAGGATGATAGTTGACGGCCTGGAAGAAATTGGATGCTGTCATACTGTTGTTCCTCACAAACCTCTGTGCAATGTTGTTCAACAGGGTTGCAGTTAGTTCTACAAACCTTTGCATTGAACAATGTGAGGTGCACAGCAGGAGGAGGCCCCACAAGGAAGGCTAGAAAAAGGGTTGATTCACTGTGATGAAGTATAATTGGGGTGTTTTATTACTGACAGTGAGATCCCATATCATACAGGAGCCATCAATGCTGCAGCTGACACACTCCGTGTCGTTTTTGCGCACCTGCTTGCCCCCACCCCCATTAGAAAGCTCTTGATTTGTCTCTCCATGATTCCAAAGGCACATTACAGGTTTTGAAAGGCCATATGGGGTAAGAGAGAGAGAGACAGAGCTCTTACAGCTATGGCTGAGACAGCGGCAACATGGGCTTTCATTGAGGCTATCATGTTATGGCTTTGACTCCCTATTCGCCACACCCGAACCTGACAGTAAAAATTGCAGCAGACAAGATCATCATGAGAAAGCAAGTTTCCAGCTTCAGCAAAAACCTGCAGGTTTTGTCTCTGTCCATATTCAAGCTTTTAAGTTTCACGAGCCCCTTTCTCAAAGTGCAGACATAATTTATTTCCCTCATTTGCTACTACGCTGTTACAAATATTGACTATGCATCTCATGAAGAAATAGATGAATTCTGTGGTTGGGGGTTGTTTCATACATTTCCTTCAATGCCACCACTGATAACACGTGTGCTGTTCCATGTAGAAGCTATGGCAGTCACTCCCTGGTAAGCTTTCTATCACACCAGAGCATTTCTTTGATTAGAGAACCCCATTCGAAACTATGATAGCAACTGAATTCATTAGCAGTAAAAGTGGGAAATTGTTGCATCTGGATTACAAGCACTGGGGAAGGAATCCTTACAGTTTTTGGAATTATGGAAATACAAAAGCTTGAGTAGTACAAGGGCATGAATTTTAGAGGGATGGGGAGAAAAGAGAGAGAGAGAGAGACTGACTGTATCGACTGCGCCTTTGCGAGCACCTGCAGAGCAGTGAGCATTGATAATAGTGTACTCTAGCTTCCCTGTCTGAGGTCCATATGCACGGATGCGCCCGTCACTCCATCCACTGATCAGTGACTTCCCATCAGGCATGAAGTGTATGCAAAAACATTCCTGATTGATTGAGTCCTTTGCCTCACATTGCAGGTTTGGAATCTATCCTTCAAGAACAGATAATCCCCAGCATCCTCCTGATCAGTAAGAAGCTACTGAGGCTTAGGTACATGAAAATCATATGTTGTACTTGTTGTCATTTTGACAATAGAAAGGATGATAGATAGTAGATAGATAGATAACCACCTGTATGCGGAGCAACTCTTTCATTTCCTTGAGATTCCAGAGCCGGATGTCATTTGTGGATGCAGTGGCAAACAGGTCACTGTAGTTGTGGGGAAAGGCAATGTCATTGATCTTATTGAAATGGCATTTCTGCATCAGTGTTGCTGCCATTTCATTTTTGAAGCCATCATACCTGTCACAAATCAAATGAGTTTCCAACTTCTTCTTCAACAAATGCGCTTGCTGTCCAGGTACACAGAATAAACCACCTTTGGCTACAAATTGTGGTCCAATCATCAGATGCGTACAAGCAGTTTATGTTTTTTCCAAGTTTATTATGATGTAGCCACACTGGCCTAGCTTTAGTACATATCTTTAGCTTTACACAAACTCTGGAGTGTAAAGGCGATCAATGTCATCAGGCACTTACTTGACAAAGTACATGTTGGCGAATGAAGTGCCAGCGTAGAAGTCAAAGGAGCCATTTGCACCCTTTTCAGCGATGGCCAACGAGTTTACTCCCCCGATTAGCATCACACTTTTGATTAGTTTCAGTGTGCCTAATCTGAGAAGATTCACCGTTCCATCGCCGCCTCCAACCAAGAGATCCTTGGATGGTGTAAACACCACACATAAGCAACCGCCACTGATAAGAGACTTGGGCCCCGCTGCCCGGAACAACATTGGTCCAATACTCACCTGCCACATCAACCATGTTTGTTTGTTTGTACAATAAGAGTGATCATGAGTGCACCCCAAAAACTGTGTGAACACAACTGAGCCATCACGACCCACTGTAATAATGAAGCTCTAGGGTACCCAGCAAGTGAAACTGTGCTGTGTGATGATGATGATGATGATGATGATGTGATCCAATTGAGCAAAAGACTCGAGATTTGTACCTTAAGAGTTCATCATCACTCCAAATTCTGCTCCTTCTTCAGGACCTTGTAACATATATGATACAAATTTTTTTGTATCTGGTGGTTTTTTCAACAGGAAATGAAGCGTATGTATGTATGATGTACACCAAAAAAAAAAAAAAAAAAAAAAAAAAAAAACTTTTTGCAAACCCAAACCCCCAATTTTTAACCACCACAAAAACACAAATCATTTTTCCCCCACAAATAAACCCCCCCCCCCCCACAAAAATTTCACCACAAACACCACAATTTTTT